>JAESGU010000023.1_pt1 | contig 186889 bp, 115 predicted proteins | sample 9266271 | NCBI WGS metagenome assembly JAESGU01 (sample SAMN15740544, study PRJNA653495) | algae metagenome | isolation source: Scytonematopsis contorta HA4267-MV1 and co-occurring heterotrophs from mud... | place: USA: Palolo Valley Trail, Honolulu, Hawaii | collected 2009-07-25 | reverse complement strand
TCTGTATCGCAGCTAGAAGAATTGCTAAAAAAATTGCTAAACGAAGGTGGACTGATTATTAAATGGGAGCGTAAGATTAAAAATAAAGGCAACGCGGTTTATTAAATTTAGCTGCGTAGCAGCTTAATGCACCATTATTTTGGTTGTAAATAAACCTTTGGTTGGGAGTAGTAGCGCTGCTACCTAGTTGAAAAGATGTTGCTTCCAGTACACCTTCTGCTTGAGTTAATCCAAATTCTCTGCGAGAAATAAAGATTTTATCCCCCGAAGCAGCATTAAAATCGGTGATAATGTCGCTAGAGTTGCGAGTAAGTGCATCATTGAGATAAAAATTGTCTTGACCGTTGCCACCTGTCAGAGTATCTCGACCCAGACCACCGTATAACTGGTCATCGCCTAAATCTCCTAAAAGGGTATCATTTCCGTTGCCACCCAGGAGAATATCATTTCCCTGTCCGCCAAAAATGCGGTCATTTCCATCTAATCCCAAAATTTCATCTGCTAAGGAACTACCGTTGAGGACATCATTACTGAGGGTTCCCTGAATTGTGTTTAAGATTAATAGATTGACTGTGGCTGTTGATGTACCTCCCTTACCATCGTTGACTACATAGTCAAAGCTATCAGTACCGAAGTAATTAGTTCCGGGATTGTAAGTATAAGTACCATTGCTATTATTTGCCAAACTACCATTGCGCGGTTGCAAGCTGATATTGCTAATAGTCAAGTTGTCATTATCAATATCGGTGTCATTTTTTAGCAAATCAGAAGAAGTGAAAGTTATGGCTCTATTTCTTTTTGTTGTAAAACTTTCACCTGTTGCAATTGGTGCATCGTTAATACTATTGACTGTTAAATTTACAGTACTAGTCGCTGTATTACCCTTACCATCACTGACAGTATAAGTTAAGCTGTCATTACCAAAATAATTTGCTTTTGGTGTGTAGATATAAGTCCCGTCACGATTATCTACCAACTGACCGTTGCTAGGTTGAGTAATTCCTGTAAATGTTAAAGCGTCCCCGTCTGCATCGGTGTCATTGCTCATTAAATCAGCAGCACGGATGATTAAAGAAGTGTCTTCGTTTATTGTTAATCTTTCACCAATAGCAACGGGAGCGTCTTCAATTCCATTAAGTGTTAAATTTACAGTACCTGTACTAGTACCACCTTTCCCATCGCTGATGGTGTAATTAAAGCTGTCAGCACCGAAATAGTCAGCTTTTGGTCTGTATGTGAAAGTGTGATCGCCGTTATCGACTAAGGTTCCATTAGTGGGTTGAGCAAAGCCAGCAACAGTTAAAGTATCACCATCAATATCAGTGTCATTACTAATAAGGTCAGCAGCACGAATAATTAATGGTGTATCTTCGTTGGTGGTGAGACTTTCGTTGGTAACGACGGGGATATCATTGACGCTGTTTACTTGGATAGCGATGTTAGCACTGTCTTGCAGAGAAGAACTGTTAATACTTCCTTGGTCATTGACATTGATGGCTACATTTGCTAAACCTGAAAAATTAGCGTTAGGGTTAAAGCTTAAGCCATTAAGAGCAGCATTAATATTTGCCTGAGTGCCAGAAAAGGTCATTGATGTGTCAGAGGAACCATCCCCATCAATGAAAGTTAAGCCATTGCTACCGTTTAGAGTGAGATTTCCGTTGCTTGCTGTGAGGGTTACACGTAAGGGATTATTTCCTGCATCAACATCAGTGATGGAAATTATGTTGTTATTGCTTGCGTTGAAAATTAGGGGTGTGTCTTCATTGGTAGTTTGAGGTTTAGGTTCAATTTCTTGTGACCATAACTCTCCACCTGTACCGCTATTATTATCACCTGTGAAGTAAAATGAGCCATTAGCGTAAGTCAAATTGCTAGAATTGGAAATCATCCGACTAACGACTACTGGATTACCTTGGTTATCTATCTTCCATAATTGTCTACCTTCATTATTGTTAGCTGTAAAATAAAGGGATTCGTTGACAATTCTAAAGCTTGAGGGAGAGGAACCATTAGCACCAGGAAATAAATCTGTAATCAGAACAGGATTTCCCTGATTGTCTATTTTCCAAAGTTCAGAACCGTTGGTATTGTCATAAGCTGTGAAATAAAGTGTACCGTTAAAGTTTATCAAGTTATTAGGGTTGGAACTATTTAAACCAGGATTGATATCTTTGACTAGAACAGCATTTCCTTCGCTATCAATTTTCCACAGTTCTCTACCATTCAAGTTATCTTCAGCCGTAAAATACAGCGTACCGTTAATATTCGTAAAGTCACCTACAAAAGAGGAATTAGAACCAGGATTAATATCCTTAACTAAGGAAGCGTTACCTTGAGCGTCAAGTCGCCATAATTCCGTGCCATTAATATTATCAGTAACTCCAAAGTAAAGAGTTCCATTCACATTTGTAAAAGTACTAGGCCAAGAACTGATAGAGCCAAAAGCTATATCCGTAAGTCTGACAGCATTGCCTTCGCTATCTAATTTCCATAGTTCCGTACCATTAATGCTATCTTCCGCTCTAAAGTAAAGAGTTCCATTGATGTTAGTTAAATTGCTGGGACTACCGGATGCAACAACAATGTTTGTCACCCGAAGCGGATTACCCTGACTGTCTAGTTTCCATATCTCAGTGCCGTTGCTGTTGTCCCATGCAGTAAAATATAGAGTACCGTTGACATTAATTAAACTGCTAGGCCAAGAGCCGCTTGAGCCAGGAGCGATATCTGCAACCCGTGAAGCATTTCCTTGATTATCAATTTTCCACAACTCACGACCGCTTGTACCATCTTCAGCTGTAAAATAAAGCGTATTGTCAACTACAGTTAAGTTACTTGGACTAGAATTTCTGAAACCAGGATTAATATCTGCGACCCTAACAGCATTACCTTGTTTATCAAGTCTCCATAATTCTCTACCACTGTTACTGTCATCAGCAGTAAAGTACAGGGTTTCATTTACATCAACCAAGTTACTTACTAAAGAACTAAAAGCTCCTGGTAATATATCAGCAACTAGTTTTGGTTTATTGGTAGCAATTGAGTTAATTACCGGAGCATCATTAACACTATTAACTGTAATTGTAATTGTGTCAGTATCTTCCTGAATAATCGTATTACCATTAATTAATTCAGTTGTGTTAATTTGAATGGTCGCTGTACCATTAAAATTGGGGTCAGGAGCAAAGGCTAAACTTCTTAATGCATTATTAATCTCGAAAACTCTACCAGTAAATGTCATGGTAGTATCAGCAGAACCATCACCTGTGATATAAGATGACGATGGAAGAAAGGAACCAATACTTAAGCGTCCATTAGTTGCAGTTAAGGTAACTCGCAGAAGATTATAAGAGCTGGCGTTGCTGATAGAAATAATTCCTGCGCTAGGATTACTTAATGGTAAAATTCTATCTTCCCCAGTTGTCAGCGTAGTTGTGGTGATTGTGTTTAAAGAAGGAATTACAGGAACAGGGTTAGGAGTAGGTGTACCACAAACCCATAATTCTCTACCAAATAGGGTATGTTCGGCTGAGAAAAATAAAGCTCCATTGACATTTGTTAAATTAGTTGGGTTTGAGCTTCTAATTCCTGGGTTAATATCAGCTACTCGCACTAATGCACCATTTCTATTATCAAGCTGCCATAGTTCGGTATCATTAACTGTATCTGTGGCTGTAAAATAAAGAGTACCGTTGACAACTGTTAAATTACTCGGATTAAAATTATTGCTTAATCCATTCATTGATGGAATTTGTTGAACACTATTACTGTTACTGTCAACTCTCCATAAACGAGTTCCATTAATTTGGTCACTACCAGTGAAATAAAGAGTACCGTTTAGGTTAGTTAAATTGTTAATTTCCTGTAATGATGAAATAAAAATTGTTCTAGGTATATTACCATCAACACGCATCAAGCTCATTCTACCCATACTATCTTCGGTTGTGAAGAACAAACTACCGTTGACGTTTGTTAAGTTAGATATACTTGAATGTGTAGATATTCTGATAATTTGATTGTTATTTTCAACCCTAAATAACTCAACTCCAGCAGTAACATTACTAGGAACAACTGAGGTAAAATATAGACTCCCGTTAACATTGGTCATGTTAGAGACATTACGGGAGAAAAACATATTGACAGGATTTCCGTTACTGTCCATCCTCCACAACTCACTAAAACTGTTAGATACAACATTAAAATAAACAGTGTTGTTGACATTAATGAGGTTGAAATTATTTAAAACAGAATTAAAGGATGTAATCCTAGATGGAGGTGTATTGCCATTAAATCTCCATAATTCTGTTCTAAAATTATCAGAAGCTGTAAAAAATAGGTTTCCGTTAGCTGCAGTTAGGTTAGAAACATTGAAATTTGGAGGAAAAGGAAAATTAGTAACGGGGATTGGATTACCACTTTGATTTAATTGCCATAATTTATTTCCAGTTCCATCATTTGCAGTGAAATAAAGATTGTTATTTAAATTAGTCAGATTGCGGACATTTTTCAGGATAAATTGCGGATTTGTTGTACTTCCCCCTGGAATTGTCACTGGAAATCTATCAATTCTATCAAGAATACCGTCATTACCCATTCTCCACAATCCAACACCAGTACCTTTATCGTTGATTGTGAAGTAAAGATTACCATTTAGCATTATCAAGTTTTGCGGTTCCACACCAGCAAGACCGGAAGCTAGTTCTGGTAATAGTCGAGGTTGGGATGGGGGAGTATAGTTAGGTGCAGACAATGCTTTGTTAACTTGAATATTAATAAAGTCTCTATCAACCAGACGATTGCTGTTTCCTGTTCCACTACCAAGGTCGTCTGTAATAACTTCTATCCCAGCTACACCTGTATAACTAGCGTGAGCGATAAAACGCATTCCTAGCAAAGCTGCATTAATGTCAGCAATATTACCTCTAAAAGTTACAGTCGAATCTACGGTTCCGTCTCCGGTAATGAAAGTTAAACCATTTGTACGACTTAAACTAATGCTACCGTTTCTACCACGTAAAGTTACTTCTAATGAGCCATTTCCTGCATCATCGTCTCTGATTAATATAGTATTACGATTTGCGGTATTGAAGACTAAAACTGTGTCTTCAGTCATGAATTGTGTTCCTTGATTTATTGGTAAGATATTAACCGGAGCAATATTTACCCTTTGTGTGTCAATAGCCCAAATTTCTCTGCCATTAGTGGGGTTTTCTGCAGTGAAGTAAATCGTACCATTGATTACAGTTATATTACTGGGATTAGAATTTCCACTTCCTGGATTTATATCTGTGACTAAAAGAGGTCTGCCATTACTATCAAGTCTCCATAATTCTGTACCATTAATACCATTGTTGGCTGTGAAAAATAGCGTACCGTTAATATTGGTTAAATTTGCGGGATTGGAACTAGCAAAACCTGGAAGTATATCCGCAACTAGAGATGCTTCACCTCTATCATTTAACATCCATAGTTCTCTACCTTGGGTGGAATTTTCTGCGGTAAAGTAAGTGATGCTATTTATTTGAGTAAAATTAGTAGGGTTAAAAATAGAATTACTTGTACCGAATTGTCTAACTTCGAGAGGAGTAAAATTATTTTGATTGTCTAATCTAAAAAATCTATTTCTGGTAGTACCTTCAGGAATTGTTAGATATAAATTTCCATTAATGTTGGCAAAAGTAAAGCCAGTAGGCAATTGTGGAATATTGGAAATTAAAGCTGGATTTCCTTGGCTATCAATCCGATATAATCGAGTTTGATTATTGGCATTTGTGGCTGTGAAAAATAAAGTATTTTCAAATACTGTTAAATTTTGTGGATTAGAACTTCCTTGACCAGGATTGATATCTGTTACTCTAATTGGTCTATTGTTACCTTCTGCTCTCCATAGCTCTCTTCCATTTGTACCGTTGTCAACTACAAAATAAAGAGTATTTCCAACTTGAGTTAAATTATCTGGGTTAGCATTAATGCTTCCTGGATTATGGAAAGTAAATTGTACTGGCTGTCCATTACTATCAAGTCTCCAAAGTTGATTTCCACTATTAAAGCTTTTACTGAATCCACGAAAATATAAGGTGTTATTAATATTCGCTAAGTAAATAGGACTAGTAGCATCTTTTGACCATAAATCCACATTTGGAATTCTAACCCCATTTCCCTGACTATCAAGTGTCCATAATTCTGCTGAACCAAAACCAGGAGATACAGTAAAATATAGTTTACCGTTAACATTAGTAAGATTTTGAATATTACCAAAAATATTTCCAATGGGTGTACGCACCGGAATAGAATTACCATTGCTATCTAGTCTTGTTAGGTAACTTCTACCGCTACTATCATTCACCGTAAAGTACAAAACCCCATCTATATTAATCAAGTTTTGTGGGTTAGCACTTGCGACACCAGTAAATACTTCACCAACGATTTTTGGTTGTGATGTAAACATTTTAATGGAACTCCTATTTGTTGTGTGTGAGGAAATAACTAATTAAATAAAATTTGCACCATAAAATAAGAGCTATTTGCTTATAGCCCCTTTGCTGATTTTTGAATGCATAAATTTAAGTTTCAATTTCAATAAATACCTACTTGCGTCTGTGTCTATAGATTATGACAATCTGAGCGAGAAGTAGATGATTATCTAAAATTAAATACCATCGTTATTCTTATACTAAAATAGCATTTTCCAATAAGTAATCAATGTTTTATAAGTGATATGCTTTGAAGATTGCGTTAATTATTTTATGTTACTTATTGCATCAATACAGTAATAACTCGTAAGATTATTTGTATATACAATGCTATAGCTACGAAGTTAAGGTAATAAGTAATACACGATGCTAAACTCATGTATGATATTTTAGGCAGTTATACTAGTAATCGACCACAGACGCTATGTTAGTACTGTACTACCAACTAAGATAGCAGAAAAGCTAGGTTTAGATATTCGGTGTTATGAGACAATTAGTTACGCAGATGGTAGACAAGAAACAGTTGGAAGAAGTGACCCAATAATTATTGAGGTACAAGGACGTGAAACTAGGGGAGATGCGTTAGTTGCTGAGGTGAATGAGGTGATAATTGGTCTTATTGCTTTAGAAACGTTGGATTTTGTGGTTGATTATGAAAATAGGCGCTTAATTCCCAACCCCAAAAATCCTGAATACCCGGTGTTTCGTGTTTGACCTTGTGAATTTAGCTAAGTCAGGAATAACGTGATATTAAAGGATTTTGCCCAAATTATCCTTGATTACGTGATGTCTATTGTAGAAGTAAAAACCCTTGCTTAGAACTACGTATTATTTACAACACCAACACGGAGGGCAATCCGTTTATACTTTTTTGCATCATAGGGTATACCACTATGCATGACTTGGGAGTTATCCCAAAACACAATATCTCCAGGTTCCCAAATGTGGGCATAAACTGGTGTGCTGTTTAGAATCGTTCCAAACAATTCGTGCCAATAATCTTTGGCTTCTTCGGGTTTGTCTTCTAGCCCCTTAAGAATCGAAGTGTCTGAACCTAAGTATAATCCTTTACGTCCTGTTACTTTGTGAGTTGAGACAATAGGATGTAATTTTCGAGGAATTTCTACCCCTGGTTGTGGGGTTATAGGTGACAGATGGTACATCCACAACTGCTCTAATTGTTGTCGATGTTGGGGATTGAGATTCTGGTAGACTTGCTGCATATCGAGAAATTGAGTAGTGTGAGGGTTTCCATCCGTTCCTTCAGGAGGAATTTCCACACCATAAAGCATCACAACATAGAGGGTGTTCATATCTAGTCCCTCTGTTTTGGGGAGGTGGTCTTTGTCATGATGCCATTGCCAAGCAAATTTGCCCGTGACCTCTTGAGAAAGCCCCTTGGGATTACCTAAAATGGAGACTCCAGGACTTTGTAAGTCTGGATTGGTTCCGGGGTCTGGAGGTTTGAGACGACTACCAAGGGTTGAGTCACCGAATGTGCGTATGGCAAATTCCTTTAACTGGGATGCCGTTAGTTTTTGCTTTCTAACAACAATAACCCCATGTTCCCAAAGAGATTGCTTTAATTGATGGACTTGTTGGTCTGTCAAATCTGCAAGATTGCAATTTTGTAAAACTTCCTTGCCCAGTCTCGAATGTTGCTGTACGGTCAACATAATTATCCACGGATTGGATTGGAATTAATGTAACCAGATTTTACCGCAAAATTAAAAAGGGAGGACACCAAAAATTAGAAATTGCCTGCATCGTTCCCACAATATACGATAGACGCGACCGACAAGACGTGGAGAACAACTAACACCATTGTTAAACCAAACGCGAATAATTTCACAATTATTATTAAGTACAACTAACTGGCTGTAGAAATTGATAACTCAAAGGAAAATCTACCTAAAGGAATAGTTACATAGATAGATTTTAATAATAAAAGTAATACCACTGACAACAATTATTACATTTTTTGCTTTAAAAGGAAATTGAGTCAATGGAAATGCTCATCATTGCTTTATTTTTGGGGATAATGGCTATAAATATTTATTATCCAAAACAGCAACCACCAGTGAAAATAAAGTACAGATTGAGCGGCATACCTGTTATAGATGTTACTTTTAATCGCAAAAATAAGTATGAAATGATGCTTGATACTGGATGTAGTGGTACTGTAATTTCAGCCAATGTTGCAAAAGCTCTGAAGGTAAAGGTTGTTGGTACAGAATTTGCAAGACTTGCAGATGGGAGCATAGCTGAGTTTCCATGGGGTTATATTGATAAAGTAGAAGTCGGCGGAATTCAGCGCACCGATTTAAGAGTAGGTATTGCAGACAGCAGAATGGGTCTTTTGGGACAAGATTTTTACGGCAAATACAAAGTAATCATTGACCCAAACACAAACGAAATTGAATTTCATTAAGAAACTTCCAAGACACAAAAAGCTTTTGGTAAAACAATAAAATGACGCCAAGAATTTACCGAGAAAAGTAACCCCGAGTACCTACAACTTCTTGAAGTACCTGGCGATTGGTAAAAGCCCGAAACCCAGCTTTTCATAAGTAAAACGTGCCGGGGCATGACCAGGGTCACCTCCGGTCTCGACCATCGCAACAGACATCCCAGAACCCTTCATCCAATCAAGAGCAAATTCCAGCAGAGCAGCGCCAATACCTTGACGTTGATAGTCTGGGTCTACAGCGACCATGTATATTTCTCCCATACTGTCCTCCACATGGAGTTTCACAGCTACAAATCCTACAGTTGAAGCAGAGTCGATGGCAACCCACACCTCTGTGTCGGCAGCAGCACAGACTTCCTCAACAGCTTTTTGCTGGCTTACACGCCAACCATCGGGGTAGAATAAGTTGTAAACGTCAATATCCATCGCTTTTTGAATCGAATCAAAGACTGGAGTCCATGCTCGAAGCGAAAGACGAATAACAGCATCAAGTTGACTGGGGTCATATGGTTCGATGTGCATTTCGATTAATTCCTAGTAAACATAAATTTTAAAGCAACAGAGAACTAAAGCTTAATTTTTAGGCAATCACCTTTATAAAAATAACCATTACGAGGAAGAAAAAAATAAGCTCCAAATCCACTTGAGACAGCCAGCATAATAATTAAAAAATTTGCTGAACTTAAATTGCTTTTTTGGCTATTTAGTTCTAAACTTCCAGCTAGTTCTTCCCTTTCTTTATAAATAGTCTTAAGTTGGTTTTGAACCGCATTTAGTTGCTGTTCAATATTTGGTGTAATTGCTTTGGGGTCAATTTCTGTTATATTTGTGTATTCAACTCTTCCGGTAAATCTTTGCCATACACCGCGTAAGCCTTTTTTGCGTGGAAGTTCAACCGTTTTAGAAACTGTTGGAAGCGAGTCAGTAATTTTGTCGCGCTGCTGTTCTAAAACTTTTTCTTGGTGTGTTAAATCGTTGACTCGCAACTTATTTTGGTTTATTTGATTTTCTAGGTTATTTATTTGAATTGAATTACCAATAAATAATAAACCCGCAATAGCTATCGTGGATGCATAAGCAATCGAAATACCTTTTGTTAATTTGGAGGTCTTTGCTATTTTATTAATGTAAATATTTACTTTAGCCTCAATAAACTCTTGAGGTTTTTTATAAGTCACAACAGCAGACTCAACCCATTGATTGATTAATTTATACAATGGGTCATTAAGATTAGATGCATCATTGTACAAATTAAGATTTTTTGCATCTAAGTAGTTAGACCCAAATTCTTTTATTTCCGTAACTAAATTTCTTAAGGGGTCGTCAATAATACGGAGATTCCTTATAGCTCTTACTTGTTCTGTAAAATGATTAGAACCACTGTAAAAATCTTTAATTTGTAGATTATTAGCATTAGTCGCTAATTCTTCGCTAGTAATTTCAATAGCTTTTATCACCAGCTTAAGATTTTTTGCATCGTATAGTGACATATGTTGATGACTTTTGCTTTACTTAAGCGATTTTAAACTAAACGTTAGCAGATAATTATTACATTTAGCTTTACAAAAATAGCGACCTCTGCTTATTAATACTCAATTTTGCCATTGTTTTGGAATAATTATGGGTGGAATGGTGAGGTACTCCCAGCTTTCCATAGTTTACAATATAAGTACCCAAGTACTAAAAATCGGTAAAGAGTAATGAATCTGTCTTTAACACCAGAAGTGGAGCAATTTATCCAAACGCAGCTAGAGAGTGGTAAATATGAAACTGCAGAAGAAGTTGTTCTTGCGGGTATTAAGCTTTTGGAAGAACGGGAAAGGGTTTACAAAGGGCGATTTGAGGAGTTGAAAAGAGAAATTTCGATTGGTATTGAAGCCTCAGAACGTGGGAAAGTTATAGATGGAGAGGAATTTTTTCAACAAATGCACCTTCATCTGCAACAACGTCGTCAGCAGGCAGATACATAAAATTTCAAGTTCATTGAATATAAGCGGGCGGGCAAGGATGCCCACCCCACAAGAATTTTGATATTTTTTGGTGTACCTAATTTATTTGCAAAGTGCTGTAAATAGCTACAAACTAATTGTATTTTTGCAAAATTGGGATACTTCCACGCAATCTGACGGCTTCATCTAAAATATCTTTTGCATCTAATCTTTTGAAGTAAAGTGCTGCATAATTTCGCTGTCTTTTTGTCCCATTAAAAAGATAATGTCTAATTCGTTCTTTACCGTGGTTAGTATTAACTAAACCAAGGGTATAATCAATGAGCGTAGAAGTGGCTGCGTTATGGTCATTTTCCAAAGTATCCATCAATTCATCAACATCAGATATCTCTCCTGAACGTGCTGTCGCGACGAAACAATCATATCGGTTACTTTTTTTGGCATATTCTTGAAGTATTGGTTTTAGAAATGGTTCTTGACGATTTTTAAGCAAAGAATAAGCAGCTTGTTGTACTCTCCATAATTTATATGACAAGGCTTGAATGACAAATTCTAAGCCAGCTTTATCATAATTTAATGCATCTTGTAAAGCAATAATTTTTTGCTTAATATCCGCAGATGCAAAACGTTGCTTGACTGATTCTATTCCTCCTAATACTAAAGCATCTGTTGGGGCTTTTACTTGTTTTCCTAGTACAGCATCAAATTCTCTTGGCTGATTATCTTGCATTATTTCTACATCACCTTAGATAAGTTAAAACACATTTAAACTACATATTTTAATTTTTCTAACTCTTGTGGGGTGGGCATCCTTGCCCGCCTGCTTTATATGGACGGGCTGGAAGCCCATCCCACAAATGAAGGAGGAAGGATAGGAATATTATTTTAGTTTTACTATTGCTCCTTTGTTGACTAGGCTTTTTCCTGTCAGTAAGTCTTTTACTGTTACTACTAATACCCTCTGTTCGTTCACCTCAAACTGCACCGTTATCCTATCAATACCTGTTTGTCCAGGTGGTTGTAAATGGGCCACACAAACTTGTTGATGGTGAGTTTCCAACGAACGAAAAGTATCTTGTTTGACCAGCTGTCCGCTTGTCATTTTACCCGAATTATCATAGATAACTTCCGCTTGAGACACCTCCGCAACTTCCCCAATATCCAGACGAATTTCTCGCTGTCCCTCAGTGGCAACTTGCAAAGTCAAAACTTCTGATTTTGCTCCCGGATATTTAGCTCCTTTTTCTATCAAATTAAAATAAGAGTAACTTCTGCTATGGGGTTCCCAAAGGCGAATAGCGTAACTATGACGTAGATAATCATCAACCTCAGTCATTTCACTTAAAGCCAATGCGCCATGTGCTACAGCTTCAAAGGGTTTATCTAGCTTGACTCGTTGGCGTCCAAAATAAGAAATAACTAATTGTTGTATTGCGGGTATTTGACAAGTACCTCCCACTAGCAATACTTGTTCTATCTCGGTTTTGCTAATACCTTTAGAAAGGGAAATCGCTAAAATTTCATCTATTGTTTGTCGCAGTTGTTCTAGTAATTGGCGATTTTCTAGAATTTCGCTAAACTCGTCTCGGTTCAACTGCAACTCGTGGGACATAAAGTTTTCATCATCAAACCAAGCTTCTTTGGCTTCATTACTGCTGGAAAGTCGAATTTTTAAACTTTCTGCTATTTCCAGCAAGTTCATAAACCCAATTTCCCCCACTTCATCACGGTTAGATGCGATTTTTTGCAGGTAATGTTCGACTATCCAATTATCAATATCTACACCACCAATAAAAGCATCCGACTTGGCAATAACTTCTGCTTTAATTGTTTGTTGCTCAGCAGTCGTTTTGACAGTTCTAACTAAACTTAAATCCAGTGTCCCACCACCAAAGTCAATCACCAAAACCACTGTACCGGGACGTTGAACAGCATAACCTAGAGCTGCTGCTGTTGATTCATCAACAATTTGAATGGTAGGAATATTTAGTTTACTACTCAGGTTGCGGAACCAATCGAGGTATCTTTCAAATGCTCCTACTGGTACAGTGAAAATAGCACGACTGGGTTCTAATTGCTCTTCTACTTGTGCCCAAATTTGCTTGAGGAAAAGTTCTGATACTACCTCCGCAGAATAACTATTACCATCCAAAATTCGTTCTGGTGGCACAAAATCCGCAGCTAAATCGCGTTTAAAAGCACGAAATGTCCGTTCTGGTTGGGCAAAAGCTAAACGTTGTGCCCGTACTTGTTCGCCTAAAATGATACTGTTTTGCCCTTCTACATACATCAAAGAAGGTACAACGCTTACCTGTTCACCAGCGATTTCAAAGCGTCGAGAGATAGTATCAAATTTCAGTGTACGTGGTGTTTGCGTAATTATGTCAGTAACACAAACGACTGTGTTGCTAGTACCAAAATCAATTACTACTGTTGTCATCTGAATATTATTTCCCTCCAGGCAAAGTACGGCTGACTTTTGCTGGACAAAGTATTTTATCTTGATGTTGATATCCAACAAATCTGATGTAAACTAACTCACCTTCCGCAATATCTCCCACATCAGGTTGATGGATTTGAGGATTGTAAGCTACTTTTTCCCAGGGTAATCCTATCGGTTCATAACCCCATTCGGAAAGCAGGTTATCTAGAGGTGTAAACATCGACAGCAGGTGTAGCTCTGGTTTATATCCCACCATTTTATGGATACTGGGATAGTTGGTTAGCAATGTTTTTAGCTTCTCAAATGTGGAATTGCAAAACTCTTCGGTAAGTTCTGTACGCTGTTCTCGTAATTCAGAATGCAGTCGTAATCCTTCTTGACGCAATGTTTCTTTTTCTAAAAGCAGTTGCTGCAATTTCTGCTGCAATTCCAAGTAATTATTTTGGGTTGCTTCCAGTTGCTCTTGCAATAATTTGATTTGCGACCGCTTTTTTTGAGGCTGATTTATCGTAGTGTGGATTACTGGGATGGCAAAAAGTAGTGCGAACACCCCAATCGTAACTGTTAGATAGCTAAAGAAAGAAAAAGTCCCCATAGCTAAAAAATTGTCTAAAATATTTTGTGGGATATCTGCTATCATTTTTATCCCCTCCTATTTTTGTTTTAGAGACTGATTTTCTTTCTGAGTCAGGTGTTCTTCTCCCTCGTAATACTCTGGAAGCAGTTCTTGATTCTCTACCTCTCCCAAAGCTTCTTCGATTCCAGATGTCGTACTGGTACAACTAGCACCTGAAGCTCCGACAACAGTTTCTGTAATTTTACCGTCTTTACCGATGCGATATTCCACTTTTTGATACTCTGCCATATTTATTAATTTTGTTTTTTCTAAAAAATAAACTTATAATTCAATTAAAACACGTGTACTAAAAACAGTCAACAGGATGAGGCTGTTGACAGACTATTTTGCTATGAGTGGCTAGAAAACGGTTGCTGAAGTGGTCAGTTATACTAGTGGCATTATCTTGGGGATAAAGTCAAGAGCATAGACAATTCTGTGTTTATGTTAGCCTGATTAATAAAAAGTAACAAACATAAGCTGAAGTTTGAAAGTTCTGGGGATGATACTGAAAGCTAGAAAAATGTTACATTTGGTTTTGTCATCGGCTTAATTATAATTTTACTAGCGGTCGTAAGCCGTGAGTAGAAGGCTTATATAATACTTTCAAGGCATTCCTCTTTATCTAACATCTGTATCAATTTCTGTGCTTGTTGTTTAGACAAAGAACAATCAGCCTCACTTGATAAATATTCTTCTGGAACGGAATCTAACCAATCAGCAAATGAAAGTTGAGACAAAACATCAAGAATACAATCTTCATCTTCTAGCTCTAGTTCATCATTTTCCCAACTTGACTTAGATTTTCGTGCCCAAATTGCTAGCTCTGCGGAGGTTGTTTTAGCTTCCAACCATCTACTAACCTGATGTGACACTTGACGTTTTGTAAGATGTTTAGTCATTTGATTGTCTCCTTTACAAATTTACAAAGAGCTTTATCATATCTAGCCTTAACCCAAGTTTTTGATTCTACATCATATATACTTAACCACGCTTCTGTTAGTTGACCTGTATTTGGTTCCTTGAGGTAGTGTTTTTTAACTTTTAACCCGTTCTCTTTCTCTTGTTCTACACGAATTTGTCTTGGTTTACCAGTTTCTCGGTCAATCGTCTCATACCAAGAGCGAACATTCCCATGTTTATCAACCTCTTTTACTAGTCTTGCACCTACGGATGGTCCTTCACTAGTAGCTGGTTTTATTGGCTCATAATACCGAATTTTTCCATTTTCTAGAACTTTGAAACACTCTGCCGTCTTGACTCTCTTATTATGTTTTGGAAAATCTTCAGGATTAATCACAGTTTCCAACTCCCAGCCTTACCATTAATCGAAGGTGGCAGTATTTCAATTCACTTGCACACCTCGGTATGAAATTAATACATTCATCAATAAAACATGATTTATTAACTGAGCAGTGATAATTTAATTAAATTCAATAATCACATACGAATCAGATGATGTTAGGGATTTTGATTACTTTAATCACTAAGTAAAAAAGCTGAACTAATATGTAAATCACTATTATATTGTCTGCAATGCTTGAAAATTAAAACTTAATAATGTGTAAAATAGTGTAAAGACGGTGTCATAACCCATGTATAATTCATTCAATATGCTTTATCAACCTTAAAATATAGATGCTTTGGTACAACATACAGAAAACTGGGTGCAATTAGTTAAGTGCAAATATTTAAACATTATTTCGCTAGCTAAAAATATTTATACTGGGTACGCATCTACTACATTGTAAATATTTTTGTAAAAAACTATGACGCGACAGGATTTTGTAATAGCAACAAGCCATATTCTTCTCCTGTTGCTTCAAATCCAATAGCTCTGTAAACAGACTGAGCAGCTATGTTATTTCTTTGAGTAAATAAGATAGCCTGCTTTACTCCAACGGAACGTGCGTGTAACAACGCTCCAGCGACAACAGATTTTGCATATCCATTACCACGTAAATTGGGAGGTGTCCAGACTCCACCAATTTGCACAACATCAGGTAATTGAGCGTTAAAAGTGCAGTAAGCTAAGGGCTGTTGTTCTTTAACAAGACAAAAATGAGCTTTATCTAACTGGCGATTTTCCACAGTTCGACGACACTCATGCAGCAACTTTGGAGTATCTGCTTTTCCCAATGCTTCCACCGTATAAGCAGCACACCAATTACCTAGCAACTCTAACTCTACAGGTAATGGTAAGCGACATATAACTTCTCCTGTTGTTAAGGCATCGGGAACTTTTAAATCACAAAGCGTTAAAGAAAATAAAACTTCTCGTTCGTCAAGGCTAATCTGTTTATCTCGAAGTCCCAAGATATCCGTAGCAGCTTCAACTTGCTTCCCAGCTCCAGTAATCCCAGAAATCATTCGACCTGATTGAAGCACAGCAGCTTGAACCACTTCCTTAAGATACACAGGAGCTTGAGGAATTACCATCCCGTTCCAGTAATGTGCGGCAACTGCAATAATTTTTTCATCTTCAATAGCTGCAACATATGTACCCTGAAATCTTTCACCATTGTCCAATAGTCCAACTGCACGCAAGTTTGACCGTAGGAACATTGAGGTGCTTGCATGTTGTGCTAGAAAAGCCTCAAGAGCCTCTTCATCACCAGGTTTTAAAGTCTGAATCGTGGGCATTTGTAATGTTCTGGAGTGCTTCCCCTTCATTAAAGCATACGAAGTTGTATAGGTGTAAAACTTATTATGGTTCAAAAGTTTCAGATATTTTTGCCGGATTCAAGCGCGAAACTGCATAACTAGATTTTGCTGTCCCTATAAATAGATATAGAACACAAAACACACTCTATGGAGAATCAAACATATAGTATTTCTCCATAATTATTTAACAATTGCCTATCTATTTAAAGGCAAGCGACTATAACAAATTTATATAACTAAACCACGGAGACTTACTCCAACTTAAAAACCCAGTTATCACGGCTGGGTTTTTGAGTTTTTATTGTAGTTTAAGCGTTTCAAGTATTTTGGAGTGATTTAATTACGAAGCTGCATAACTTGATTTTCCTGAACCTATAAATATATAACACAGACCACACCATTACGGAGAAACATAATAAATTTGCTTCTTCGTAATTATTTAAAACCCGCTTGTGCTTATTACAAAACGAGCGGCTATAATAAACTTATATACTAAACCACGGGGACTTACCCCAACTCAAGCCCAGTTATCATAACTGGGTTTTTGAGTTTTGGATATTCTTTTCATTCCTCAAAATATAGCCAGCCAGGAAATAAATTAAGAGTCAAAAGCTGAAAGACAAACTAATAATTTTATGAAAATGCTTTTTGAAAGCATCACAACCACCATTGCTATCCCAATATTCTTTAAAAGTGGGCAAAGTTGCTATTTCCATTACATTACCACCCTGATAATAAAGAACTTCAGGATACCCAAACACATTATCAGCTTTTGCAAAGGTGGGTAGATATTCAAAATTAATTACCCACAGAGCTTCAACAATCCGATAAATATTGTAATCACCTTCCCAAGTCTCTCGTTCATGCTTGTAATCTAAAACTTTGACTAAGTGAGTTACATAACCTTTTTGTCTCAACAGAATTAAATCATCCTTCTTTGGTTGGTCTGCATTACTTGTATTATTCTTCCAATTGAGCTTAAATAAGCTCTCAATATTAAAATTTTGATAAGCCCATAAATCACCATCTGGGTGCTTTATGTTTTTAGTCCATTTTAAATTTGTTAAATCCATAATTACCGAAGCCTAATCTAAATATGGTGACCTTAATATATAGTTCCCCAATTCATATATAGAATTAACAAACTGTTCAAAAAAGCCCAAGTAAGCAGCGTATTTCTAGTCTTGAGCTATTTTCAATTAAACTTCTATAGCATATTAACTAAAGAAGAAACACTGCTGGTAAATTGTACTAGTTTATTTGCTGGTATCAGGACATAAGTGTTTGTTGCTTTCGCTGACATTAGGATTATTTCGCAGGTAATCGCTTAGCCAGTCGCAACCTAGCGTTAGCAACTCATCAATATCCAAACTTTTCAGATTTACTGTGCCATTACTATTACCTATAGCTAGTAACTTACCATCTGGGCTTAAACTCATACTAGTAATGGTTGAATCACTCTCATTATTATTTTTAAAGGTAAAAAGTTCGCTACCATTAAGATTCCAAAGTCTAACAGTTTCGTCGTCGCCACTCCCTGATGCTATTATTTTGCCATCAGGGCTAAAGCTAACATCACTAACCGTATTGTTGTGTCCTTTGAAAGATTTGAGGAGCCAGTTGTTACATCTCCTTTCAAAGTTTTAATCTTTTTACCCTCAAGGCTCCACAGATGGACTGTACCAAAGTGCAGTAAAGCAATTGTTTTGCCATCCGGACTAAAAGTTACGCCATTAATCCATGAATCCTGATTAAAAGTTACGCTATTAATCCATGGATTATACTCATTTTTAATTGTTTTAAGCAATGTTCCATTACGGTCAAATAAGTTTGTACCTTTAGGAGCAACTAACGCCAGTATTTTACTATTTGGGCTAAAGGCTATATAAGTGTTTTGGTCTTCTCTAAAATCTCTTTCTCTTCCACCTTTTACCCTTTCAACAACTTTAATTAAAGTCCCGTTGATGTTCCAATAAAACATTTTACCATCGCTATTAATTGCGGCTAGCATTGTGTCATCAGGGCTAAAAATAATAGTAGCACCAACACGACCTATATCATTAACCTTTTGTCCTTTAAATGTTTTCAGTAAAGTACCATCGAGTTTCCAAAGCTTGACTGTTCCATCTTCCCTCATCGAAGCAAGCATCTTACCATCAAAACTAAAGGCTATTTTCAAACTCTGTTCATTAAAAGTTCTGAGCAAACGACCGTCAATGCTCCAAAGTTTTATCTTACCCTCATTACTTGCTGTCACTAGAATTTTACTATCTGGACTAAAACTTACATCAGCAAAACTATTTTTACCATCCGTTATTTTTGTGATTATATTTTTTCCATCAGCGTCCCAAATTTTGATAGTATTTTTATTGAGTGTAACAAGCATTTTCCCGTCAGGACTAAAATCTCCCTTGCTGCCATCAAATCTATTCCGCTCTCTCACACCATAAACTACTTCTTGCAATGCTAGCACCACTCGCATTTTAGTATCAGAAGCAACTCCTATTGCTGACTGTAATTTTCTTCCTGCTCTCACCCCTTCTATTAAAGATTCCAACTCTTGATTAGAGTTTAGTAGTACTTTGGAATCCGCACTCATTGTATTTAATTCAGCATTAACCCTACGTATTTCTGCTTGTTGCCATTGCCAAAAAGCTCCGGAAGCAAGAATTATAGCTCCAGCCAATCCACTAGCTAAACTAAAAATAGTCTGCTTGCGTTTGCGTTCTTGCTGTTGCTGTTTCTTTTCTCTTGCTAACAAGCTTGCTTTGATATATTCTTGCTCTGCGGTTAATTCATCTGTCCGCTTTTGTAACCAATCTTCAGCATCAGTCAGAACTTTGCCAAATAATAACCCATCTTCAAGCCTACCATTAGCATCCCACTGGTGCATTAAAGTGCGTAAACCTTGTTGCCATATGCGGAACTCCCGGTCTATTTCAATCCAACAGCGCAGTCGTTCCCATTCCCTAATTAAAGCTTCATGTACAATTTCTACAGTTTCCAGCTCAGTTGTTGAATCACGTCCCGTAACAACTAAACGATTTGAAGCAAGGTGCGTAACCAAATCCCTATTTTCTAACCCTACTTCCGTGAGCAAAGCCAAACGCTTTGTATCGTCTGTCCCTTCTCCTGGACGTATCAACTGGAGAAAAATACGTCGTGCTTGTTCTTTTTCTTTTTCGCTGAGTTTAGCATACACCTGTTCAGCATAACTGACTACAGCTGTCTCTATTCCACCAATTTCATCATAAGCTGCATGAGTCAATTACGTCCGTAGTTTGTATGCCATTGGTCAAGTGCTGTCTTCAGGTTTGGGTTGGGAGGTAAACTTCCAGTAATTTCTCTAATGAGAGTATTTTTTGAAGAGACTATTGTTAGCGTGACTCTCACTCCCTGGAATAAGTCCCCATCCAAATTGAGAATAATTAACTTTGTCATTACTAATATTACGATGCTAATGTTCTAACGAGTTTCAAATATATTTGGATAAGATAATCAGCTCGAAATGCACCCTATAAATCTGGTCAAATTTTATTAGGTCGCGATTGCGAGTTTTATGCACTAATTTTTAACAATTTTTTTCACAAAAGTAGTGCGTTCGCGCAGCGTGCCGTTTCGGCTTGCATCTTGCTCGCTATCTACCTCGCTGTCTAACCCGCTATCTAACCCGCTATCTAAAATAGACCAGAAAAAGAAGTAGAGACGCGATTAATCGCGTCTCTACCAAGCGTTTACGAAAATGGGCTAAAAGCTGGTTGCGGTTGCTTCGTCGTTCCTCCTCGCAATGACAGTTCCGTTTGCAATAACAGTTCTGTTTGCAATAACAGTCATCAGTTCATCTCGTTGTTGCCAAACTGTAAATATTTCCTCTCTTCCGTCATTAAGTGAATTGAAATCAACTTGATAAACCCCATTTACCTGCTTCAATCTCAAACCCAATATACCCATCAATCGCTTGAGAATTTTTACTGTAGATAATTGTTCTTTCCGTCCTACTAAATCAATATTCAAAGCTCTTTTGATATGTTGACTGCATTGGAACACAGTATTTTTAAGTGATAACAAATCAGCATCATGTTCAGTAAATTTCCTTCCGGGTTCCAGAAATTGTTGCATCCCCAAAGCTCGCAATGCTTCAATTTTTAAGGTATAGTTCTTTAAATCCGGTAAGAAAACTTTTCCTCCTCCGGAAGATAATTGTTGATTCCATTCTTGTTTATCTCGCAGATGGAAATATACGCTTTCGTGAGTCAGGTAATAATGCATCAACAATTGTAAATAATAACCTTTGTCATCGCGTAATTTCAACTGAGGTGTGACTTCAACACCATATTTTTTGCAAAGAATAAATTTATTAATTTGATAACGCTCTTCATCGGTGAGAGAATGTTTAACTGAGAGTTTTTCGTATTCTGCGGAATCGATATTTCTTGCATCCGCAACAGAATTTGCAATTGCTAACTGATTTTGTCGCTTAATTTTTTTAATACTACTACCGATATCTTTTGTTTTCTGACGACCTTTTTCCCAATCTCTACGGGTTTTGACTATTTCTGAAATTAATCTTCTGCGAGTTTCTGAGTCGTCGGGGTCGGTTGCTAAAAATGCTAAGCGTAAATCGCGAATAATATTTTTGTGAATTGCGTTACTTCTCACCCAAATTTGATGACCGTCTCTTGTCAAACCATCTTTCATGGATTGACGGTAAAGACAAATTGAGGAATTAACTTTTACGGCTAGTTTTGCCCATGTTCTTAAATGGATGGGGTCATAAACTAAGGGTAAGTCTACATCTATTGTATGTAATGGACTAAGGAGAGCTAAATTTTCTTTCTGATTTTCCTGATACCAGTTTGACAATAAACGATAATTAGTACTACCACTACCAATTAATCCAATACCACGTTTTGCACACCAAACAACACGGGGTACATCGTCACGAACTCTTGCTAATGCTTGTCGTGCTTCCGAATCAGGTATTACTCCTTGGAAAATTCCATAAACTCGGTCGAAGTGTTGCACGTCAATACTAATTCCCGTTCCCAAACTGGGAGTAACGAAAACTGCGTCGTATTCGCTAACTTTTTGATTTATTTCTGCAACAAAGTCTACTGCAGCATGTCCTGGTGTGTTGGTTGTATAACTACTGACGACTAAAGTTTTGGGAAATAATTTGTGTAATTTCCCTAAACGTTCTTTCAGGTAACGTTCAACTGTATCGCAGCTATAACGTCCTGCACGACTGTCGGTAGTAACATAACATTTTCTACCTGCAAGTAAATCTAATTCCAATTGTTGAATCAAGGGTGTTGGGTTGGGAGAATCATAATAAGTTACGTCCCATCCTTTTACAGGTTTCCACTCGTTGACTATTACCCAAGGAGTTAATTGAGTTCCTGCTAATCCCTGTAAATATTCTAGAGATACGTCCGATAAATCTGCATCTTGAGCAATTACTAATCCCCCAGTTGTTAAAACTGTGGAAATTAATTGCTGAAATCTCTTTAATATTTTAACTCGTTTATCCTTACAAGTCTCACTATGGAGTAAATGCCATAAAGATTGTTCGACTTCATCTAATATTATAATTCCACCTTGCCAATCTTCAGGATTTAGCTTCCAAAGGGAATCGATGCATAGTCCTAGAGAATTGCGAATTGCGAATTGCGAATTGCGAATTGGAAGGGTGTTGGTGGTGAAAAATTCTCTTTTTTTGCTTGGTTGGTTTATGTCGTTGTTTCCTAGTCCCCATTGAATCCCGATTTTTTCACACAAAAATCTTCCCAGTTGAATTCTATGGGTAATTAATAAGACGGGTTGGTTTTTAGTTTTGGCTTCCTTGACTACTGCTTGCAATGCTGTGGTTTTTCCTGTTCCTTTCGCGGATTTTACTCCCACTAACCCCGATTCTGGTAAGGGAATTTCTCCTAAATATCTCCGATTTATTGTCTCGACAGCAGGAAATGTTAATTCGCTATGTGGCTTGATGCTAGCAAGATAATTTTCTAAGTCAACACTTTGACGATAAATGTTATCAAAGGCATTTATGCTTTTAGCAACGATAAACTCGTCTACTCCTTTTTCCTTTCCTGGGAGTTGAATCACTTGAACAGGACAATTTTTTTCTTGGAATAATAATCCCAACTGGGAAATCGCGTTATTTACAGCAGCTATTTTTTTCTGTTCTGTTTCAAAATCGAAACAAATATAAACGCTGCGTTTCGTTATTGTAAATCCCGCTAGGTCGGGAATCAGTTGACGACGCAGGATTTTACCATAATCATCCTTAACCACACGATACCCACTGGTGATTCCTGGAACTGCAATGGCAATATAACCGATTGTCAACAAAGCAGCAGCTTTCTTCACTCCCTCACAAATAATGATGGGGAGGTTGTTCTGCATCACCCACTGCCAAAAACCTGTTGCTTCCCCGTCTTCACTCATCCTGATATTTTCGGGAATGCTCACGTTATAACGTTCTTGGACTTTTTGCCAAATTTCCTGCGTTACCCTTAAACAAAATACCCTTGTCGAAGTGATGGGAGGATGCTCGTATTTTATGAACTTACCTTTCTCGTTCTCTCTGGGTTGATTGGGCTTAAAACAACCCCACTCCATATTTTGCCATTGGTTCAAAGGGTCTAATCCTGAACACCACCAACCACCAGAAGTTATGTGCTCATAACGCTGTAACCATGCGGTTTTTACCATTCCCGTATTGGTACGGGGGAGTTGTTCGGAAATAAATAGGTAATCATAAGCTGTTATGCCTTGAAGCGACTTAAAGTTTAGTTGTGTTAAGTGTAAATCTATGCCACTGCTATTGACAAATTCCTCAAGGTGTTGTGGCTGTAGTTCTTGCAGGTGCATGGCTGAGACTCTCGTGGAGACAACGGAATCTAAAACTTAGCACGCTCTCGGTAGGTTTGATAGAAGTAATTTTGACAGTTTTTGGTTGCTTTTTGTTACCAGGTTGCGGGAGATACTTCGGTTGGTGATTAATTACTCGATTGTACGCTTTTGATTGAGGTAATGATAAGCTTGTATTGTGATTTTTATTCGCAGGAAAGTTTTATAAATCAGTGGAAATCTCTATTAGAATTTTTAGTACACTTAATAAAATCAATATAAACTTTCTTAAAGAAATAACAATTTATGTAAGGGAAACATTTTAGATAAAAAATAGTCCAGAGAGGGGACTATCTGCACAAGTACAGAGAACGCAGAAGAATTTAAATAAGATTTAAATGTATTTAAAAATTACGTATATGATTGTTATATTTAGTAATATTAAAATAATTAAATGTGTTGGTTTTGTGATAAGCACAGCAATAATATTTTATTGGATTTTTGGTGAACCACTATTTTTTAGGAAGCACGGAAAACATGAAATAGCTGAGTTTTCTAGAAATAATCGTACATACTTTATTGAAAAACATGTTGATGATAGTGGTTCTGGACAATATACTATTTATACTTTGTCAAAAGTAGAAAACAACCGAACTATTAAAATTGAAGAATTTACCACTTGTGGAAGAATTAAACTGGAATCGAACCGAATTATTTTCTTTAGACCAGAGTTATATCATTGTGGGTTATTAACTGCACCTCTTAATGATATTTTTAACCCCAATACTTCTATATTGGAATTTACTCAGGATGGAGAAAGACTTTTAGAATCACGCTAGTAAGAGAATAAAAAGGCTCCCTTGGCTTAGATGAGTAAGAGAGCTTAAATAGGTGTAAGAAACTTACTGATTGTTTATGTTATTTTTAATGTAAATGCTGAATATGACACCATCATGACAAAGAAACGTTTTGATTAAAAGACTTTTAGAAGTAGGATAATAATATAATAAAAAAGCTCTCTTGGCTTAGATGAACAAGAGAGCTTTTATGTGGTGTAAGGAGCAAACTGATTGTTTATGTTATTTTTAATATAAATAGTAAATATGACACAATAATGACAAACTAGAGATTCATATGGCAATTTATGCTTGATGGGTAATCTACCTGCTGGAAATTTTATAATAAATTATCCGGGGAAGGCAGAGGGCAGAGGGCAGAGGGCAGAAGGAAGGAATAAGTATATAAGGTAACAAGTAATACCTTCTGTTCCGTCTGCCCGGAGCCAACGGGGTATAAAACCCCACCGTCTGCACGGTGTCTACGCTCAGTTGGGGTCTAAAACCCCCATGACAGCGCCTTCTGCCCTCTGCCTCCTGCCTTCTGCCTTCGTTTATTGCGTACCCAGGGAAAGGAAAGCGTATGACTGTAACTCAACAAATATTTACATTCGAGGAATATCTTAAATACGATGATGGAACAGACACACGCTATGAATTGGAGCGAGGGGAACTAATAGCAATGGGACAAGCACGGGGACAGCATGGTGAAATCATGCACTTTTTGGAGCGAAGGTTTAATAGCGAAATTGAAAGGTTGGGGTTAGACTGGGTTGCGCGTCAAGCTGCGGTTGGTGTTTGTGTTCCGCAAGTTGGCAAGCGAGACACTTCCAGAGTACCAGATGTCACTGTTTTACCTGCTGCACAGTGGAAATCATTAAGGTATCGCGAAGCTGTAATTGAACTGGATGAAAAACCACCACTATTGGTTGTAGAAGTTGTCAGCACTGGAACAGAAATTCGTGACCATCGCGCTAAAAGAGCTGAGTATAATATTATTGGTATTCAGGTATATATCCTAGTTGATTTTGTTGATGTTGACCAAAATAAAAAAGCTGTTGATAAACGGGTTACGGTTTTAACATTAAATGAAGGGCTATATGATGATGCTGTTTTTAGAGGGGATGAAGTTGTCGTGATACCAACTTTTCCTGAGTTACATTTAACAGCAAATGAAATTATTAATGCTGGCGATAGATAAAAAAATCTTCGCAATAATTTAGTTATAAAAAAACTCTCTTAGCTTAGATGAACAAGAGAGCTTTTGTGTGGTGTAAGGAGCAAACTGAAGCTTGCGTTATTTTTAATGTAAAAGGTCAATATGACACCATTATGACAAAAGTATAAATAAAAAGGATAAATAAACGCGATAATAGGACGCGATAGTAGAGACGCGATTAATCGCGTCTCTACAGAATGTGGGAGGTACAGTTGTGGTCAAGCCTGAAATTGACATTGTTCGCGCTCGTGAAGACACGCCGGGTTGTCGGACTGTTTTACATTTTAATAATGCGGGTGCTGCCCTTATGCCTACACCTGTATTGGAGGTAACGATGGGCTTTCTTCAATTGGAAGCTAAAATCGGAGGATATGAGGCTGCAAAACTGTCTCAATCTACGGTGGAACGGGTGTACGAAGCTGTCGGCGTGCTAATTGGCTGTGAGCGCTCTGAAATAGCTATTATTGAAAATGCAACCCGCGCCTGGGATATGGCATTCTACGCAATTCCGTTTCAAGCAGGTGACCGCATCCTCACTTCTGTTGCTGAATATGGCAGCAACTATATTGCTTTTTTACAAGTTGCTCGGCGAACGGGAGCAATAATTGAGGTGATTCCTAACGACGAATTTGGACAGGTGTCAATTACTGCACTGAAAAATTTGATTGATGAGCGCGTGAAACTAATTGCCATAACCCATATTCCCACCAACAGTGGGTTGATTAATCCTGCTGCTGAAATAGGAGCCATTGCCAAAGCTGCGAAAATACTCTATTTATTAGATGCTTGCCAATCGGTGGGACAAATGCCAATTAATGTCCAAGAAATTGGCTGTGATATTCTCTCAGCAACAGGGCGAAAATATTTGAGAGCTCCGAGAGGGACTGGGTTTTTATATGTTCGACAAGGTTTAATAGAACAATTAGAGCCACCTTTTTTAGACTGTCATGCTGCACACTGGGTGTCCAAAGATGAGTTTAAAATACGCTCGGATGCTCGTCGGTTTGAAAATTGGGAAACTAACTATGCAGGAAAAGTCGGGTTAGGAGTTGCAGTTGATTACGCTCTCGCTTGGGGACTTGACGCCATTTGGACAAGAGTATCCCACCTTGCAAGTACACTGCGAGAGTCTTTAGGCGATATTAAGGAGGTCAAGCTGCAAGATATTGGGCTTGAGAAATGTGGAATTGTCGCATTTACTATAAATGGAAAAAATCCGCAGGATATTTGCCATGAACTGAGTAAACTAAACATAAATACCTCTGTTTCAGGGGCTTCATCGACGCGGCTTGATATGGAGGAACGAGGTTTGGAAAGCGTTGTTAGAGCTTCCGTTCACTATTATAATTCCCTAGCCGAAATCGAATTTTTTTGTGAAGCAGTAACACGCATTGCTGTTTCTGCATGACTACGATTATTTTGTACTAGTAAAAAGATTTCTTCATCCTTTGCGCCTTTGCGCCTACCCTGCAGGAAAACCTCCGGTTTATGCGTGAGATAAAATGTGATTCATTTACCTAAAAATTGCTGTAAGTCCACAAGGGCGGGCAAGGATGCCCACCCCACAAGAGTTAGATAAAGACTGTAGAGACGTTACATGTAACGTCTCTACAAGGGTTTCAGATGTATAAAAGTCCGTTGGGTGCGAGAACTATCTATTTAGATTTTCCCGGTCAATTCCTTCACCTTAGCTATAATACCTACTGGGTCAATACCTTGATGGGGGAACTGTTCCCACAGACCACCGCAACCTTCTTTATGGGTACCGAGGTAAGCATATTTGGGAGTAGAACCACGTTCTAATAACCAAGAGCCAAAACGACTACCCAATCCAGTACGACGGTTAAAGGCTTCTGTTACTAAAACAAAGGGTGCTTTACCGATTTTTGCCATCATTTCTTCATCGACGACATTCAAAGTAGATTTATTAATTAAACCCACATCTAACCCTTCCTGTTTCAAACGTTCCACAGCATCGAGAGAACGGTAAAGTGCATCCCCATAGCTAACTATATAGCCTGCTGTTCCTTCTCTAATCACCTCGTCTTTACCAGGGACAAATTTGTAGCCACTACCAAAGAAGTCGTTACCGTTATTATCTTTGATATTGGGTACTTTGGAACGGGTGGAGAAAATAAAGCGTAGTCCTGGGTCGTTAAATATTGCTTCTACGCAGGCTGTCATTTGATTGTTATCTGCTGGGAAATACAACCGGGTTTCGTAGCCGTCATCCAAGCCATTATCAGCGAACATGTTATTGATACCAAAGTGACAGGTATTATCTGCCATATCGTCAATACCTGCGTGAGAAAAGTGGCAAAGGACGTTAGAGTAGTTCAAACGTGCCATTGTGATTTCAGAAATACACATTTCCAAGAAAGCACTAAAGGTGGCGAAAATTCCTTGTTTGCCTTTTTCCATCCCAAATCCAGCAGCAGCGGAGAAGTTTCCTCGTTCCATAATACCGGAGGGAATGAAGATTTCCGGGTATGTGTCGTGGATTTTTTTCAGTCCGCAAGAACCTTCTAAGTCAGTATCAATTACTTTTACTTTTTCTTTGCGCTCTGCTTCACTCATACGACTGAGAACACCAACTACAGCTTCACCAAATACGTTGCGGTTAGCTCCCCACTTATCGCTGGAACCCAAAAATTTATAATCTTGTGTGGGTTTTTTGATGTTTTTCAGGTGTTCGACTGCTGCTGTTTGACCACGAGATTCTAGATATTTAATTGCTAAATCTACAGAAATCACGTCATGTCCGTGGGTCGAACCTTCTAATCCTGCGATTCCAGGGCACATGGGACGTTTGTTTATTAAAGCAATTGGCCCAGGTGTGTTAATCGCTTCGCAAAGACGACGGTATAAATCATCTATGTCTTCTCCGTCTCCTTCAAGTACTTTTAAGCCATGTCCTTCTAAGGTTTTGGCGACGGTAAAGCCAGGTAAATACTTAGATGGATGTCCAGCAATTGTGACGTCGTTGTCGTCAATAATTAATTTGACGTTGAGATGCTGAGCAACAGCTAAGCGAGCAGCTTCGGCGTCGTTTCCTTCTTGTTGAGAACCATCGGAACCCAAACAGAAAGCAACTTTACCAGGATTTGCCATGACTACACCGTTGACATAAGGCCACATATGTCCTAGTCTTCCAGAACTGAATTTCACACCGGGTGTTAGTCCTAGTTCGGGGTGTCCTGGTAAGTGGGAATGTGCTTCGCGATAGCGCATTAGTTGTTCAACTGGTAAGTCCCCATGCAGTGCTGACATCAGGTATTGGGTTGCTACTCGGTGTCCTGCTTCATCAAAGAAAATCGGCACGAATTTCTCTGCTGCTCCTCGGAAAAATGCGTCGAGGATTACTACTTCTGGCACTGTATCATAGGGTCCACCTGTGTGACCGCCGACTCCTTTTGCTGCTCCTGTTGCTGTAAAGAAAACTATTGCGTCACGGCAAAGTTGAATGTTCGCTTTTAGGGTTTCTCGTTGTTCTGGTGTGAGGGTGGGATTTGCTGGATTTAGGGTTAGGTGTTTGTAAGTATCTAGAGCGATGGGGAATTTTGTGGTAGCAGCAGTGGCGATAGTCATAATTTAGTTCCGAAATGAGGATTGATTGGGATGGAAAAACAAAAAATCACAATAAATACATGAAAAAGCATGGGCGGGCAAGGATGCCCACCCCACAAGAGGTAAAAGGAGGTGTAGTTAAAATCAATACATTTAATTATGCATGAATGTGCTTGAATTAATTATTTAATACAGGCTAGTACAGGTAAACGTGCAACAAGCTGCACGTCTATACTAAATAAGTATAAACTCACAAACGTGCAATTTCAAAATAAAAAACGCAATATCAGGAAAAAAAATTATGCTGACCGCTGAGCGACGACAATTCATTATGGAAATTCTCCATCGCGAGAAAAAGGTGCTTTCGTCGGAGCTCAGTTTGACTCTAAAAGTTTCTGAGGATACGGTTCGTCGAGATTTACGGGAATTGGCAGAAGCAGGATTATTGCAGCGCGTTCATGGAGGAGCGCTTTTGACTTCTCCTGTAACAGCGAGTTATGCTGACCGTCAAAAGCAAGCACCAAAAGAAAAAGAAGCTATTGCTCGTGCTGCTGCGAAATTGGTTTGTCCTGGACAAGTGGTAATTTTAGATGGGGGTACAACTACTCTTCAAGTAACCCGTCATTTACCCTTGGACTTGCAAGCGACGGTCGTTACCAATAGTCCACCAATTGCGATCGCACTAGCAGAGCATCCCCAAATTGAGGTTGTGATGTTGGGAGGACAGCTTTATAAAAAGGCTTTGGTGAATGTGGGAACCGTCACGATTGAAACATTACGGATGATTCGTGCCGATTTGTGCATGTTAGGGGTATGCAGTTTACATCCGGAGGTGGGTATTAGCGTATCGAACTTAGACGAAGCACATGTGAAACGAGCAATGATTTCTCGTTCGGCTGAAGTCGTAGGGCTAGTAACTGCGGCAAAATTGGATAAGGCAGCTCCTTATATAGTGGAGTCAATTCATGCTCTAACTTACTTAGTAACCTCACCAATAGTATCTAATGAAATGCTAGCTTCCTACAAAGACTTAGGTTTGACCCTTGTTAGTGGGGAGTAGGGAGTGGGGAGTGGGGAGTAGGATTAACCAGAATTTAATTTATTTAGTATCTATCCACAGATATATATAGTGTAGTTCATTGCAAACTTCGTTACAAAGATAAATTTAGTGAACTGTACTGTGTAAACCGATTAATTGGGCATATTAGACATTACATAGCAAAAGGAAAGCTAAATAAACATAGCCTCTTATTTAAGAACTCGAATTAGAAGTATCTAATTAACGAAATTTATAAGAGATTAGTCTTTTCTAACTCAAGTATTATTCTGTAAATTCACAATCAGTATTAGATATCACAAAGTAATAATGAACAGATTTTTTCAGTTTTCTGCATCATCAACTCTATCTTTAGCACTACTAATTTTCACAATTCAAACAACAGGTATATTAAGAGCAGATAATAAAAACATTTGCCCAAGAGTGAGTAAATCAGAGATTGCTAAACTATTTGACCGATGGAATGCATCATTAAAAACACTTGAACCGAATGAAGTAGTCAAAAATTACGCAAGTGATGCTGTTTTATTACCTACAGTCTCAAATAAAGTTAGACATAATTCTAAAGAAATGAAAGATTACTTTGAGCATTTTCTACAAAAAAAGCCTGTAGGGAAAATTGACGAGCGAAATATTCGTATATATTGTGATATGGCTATAGACTCTGGAAGATACACATTTAGTGTCGTTGACCGAAACGGAAAACCAGGTCAAGTCAAAGCGCGTTATACATTTGTTTATAGAAAAATAGTTGACCAGTGGCTGATTGAAGAACATCATTCTTCTATAATGCCAGAAAAATAAACCTCAGTTTTTCGGTCAGACAAATATTAATGATTTACTATACATTGTTTTACAAGCCTTGTCAAGATGCTACATTTACGGTCTTAGCATTGTCTTTTAGAAATGTTTAATAAGCATTTCACAGCAAATTGAATATACGGATAGTTAACTACTATTTTATGAGAATGATTTTTGTTAATTAATACAATGCCATCAGATTGACACACAATTGTCATACAATTTTCACAACCTTAAAATAATATTGTTGAGTAGTTAACTAAAGTTAACAAAAAGTAATATTATAGTAATTGCTATATACTTAAATTTATATATAGCAATTGCTGTTCAACATAAGGAATGAATTAAATGAATGCAAGCCTTATCCTGACAAATATATTAAATCCGCCAGTACTATTTTTCTTTTTAGGAATGCTGGCGATTTTTTTGAAATCAGATTTAGAAGTGCCTCAACCTTTACCGAAATTATTTTCGCTTTACCTGTTACTTGCGATTGGATTTAAAGGTGGATATGAACTTGATGAAAGTGGGATAAATCCACAAATTGCGATAACATTGATAGCTGCAATTATAATGGCTTGTGTAGTACCTATTTACTCATTTTTTATTCTTCGAGCCAAACTTGACACATACAATGCAGCAGCAATTGCCGCAACATATGGTTCAATCAGTGCTGTTACTTTTATTACCGCTCAATCATTTCTTAAGGTACTGGGTCTAACACCTGGTGGACATATGGTAGCAGCGTTAGCATTAATGGAATCTCCAGCTATTATAGTTGGGATTGTGCTGGTAAGAATGTTCGCTAAAAGTAATGGAGATGGAGATAAAGACTTTTCCTGGGGTGAAGTTTTACGCGAAGCATTTCTCAACGGCTCGGTATTTCTTTTAATAGGAAGTGTAATAATTGGAATTTTAACAGGTGAAAAAGGTTGGGAAAAGTTGCAACCATTTACCCAAGGTATTTTTTACGGGGTATTGTCGTTCTTCTTACTTGATATGGGAATGGTAGCGGCAAGAAGAATCAAAGACTTAAGTAAAACAGGTTCATTTCTTATCATATTTTCGGTATTTATGCCAGTTGCAAACGCGATTATTGGGATTATTATCGCCAAGCTCATTGGTATGGGTCAAGCAAATGCGCTTTTATTTGCAGTTTTATCTGCAAGTGCATCATATATTGCGGTTCCTGCAGCAATGCGGATGACAGTTCCCGAAGCAAACCCCAGTTTATATGTTTCGATGGCACTTGCTTTGACTTTCCCATTTAATATCATCGTAGGAATTCCTTTATATATGAACATTGTCAAAGCGATAGGCATTTCATAGGCAATGTACCGGATAATTGAAAATTAAAAACTTAAAACCTAACAATCGAAAACTAGAAAATCAAAAGTGGAATATATAAAACGCATTGAAATTATTACCAATGCTCTAGAAGTTGAGCCAGTTATTGAGATTTTAAATAAGGTTGGAGTTAGTGGTTATAGTATCATCAAAGACGTGACTGGTTCTGGCGATAGAGGTAAAGTCAGAGATGATTTAGAAACAACAGCCTTAACTAATGTTTATGTGCTAAGCGTTTGCCAGCAAGAAAAAGAAGAAGAATTGGTAACAGCAATCACACCTATCCTAAAGAAATTTGGGGGAGTATGTATTGTTTCTGATGCCAAATGGATAGAGCATTAGTTATAGCTATTTTTCAGGTAATTATACCGCAGTAGAGGCCGAATTAATTTGGTCTCTACAAAGGTTTCAATTTGTGCAGTGTGGCTTAAATGAGTGAAAACTGCCGTAATCTAAACTCTTGTGGGATGGCAAAATGACTACCCAGATTTTTCTAGTAAGGATATTGCTTAGAAGGTATTAGAATATTCAGCCGTCATATTTTGTTAAACCACTCTAACCAATTCACTAATGTTGCAGCCTCAAAAACATCCTCGATAGCATAATCTTCAGCCGTAGAGTGATAAATGTCAACTTTTTTTTCTGCTGATGAAGGGCAGAATAAACGAACGACTCGCTTTGGGTTATGACGTGTCCAAGAAAGTCTAATTCCTCCCTCGTCATCTGTGGAAACAGATGCTTTAGGAAAACTGCTCCCCATTTGGTCATAAGCTGATGATATTAAATTGAGTGCTGTTTTAAAAGTATAATCGGATGGTTTGAGAATACCATAATCATCCTCATCCTCAGCCTCCAAAAGTTCTATAATACGTTTTAGCGTAATTGTAATACCTTGAACTTCTAAGGCAGCAGTCATTGTATCTACCTCATATACTTTGTTTTTATTCTAACTCCCTGTAACATAGAAATTACTTCATATAATGACTAAAAATTATAAGCTGATGTAGCGAATAATTTACTTGTTAACTTCATAGATAACCTATTCTTTACATATGACAAGTTTTACATATATTTTAAAAATTTAAAAACTTAAAGCCTCCCAGCAAACAGCTAAGAGGTCTAAAATTTTTACTGCAAAACTTCCAATTCACTAATATTAGTTACAACTTTACGTAAGGTTTCGCTAAAATATATAACTTCGTAGTTAGGTGCAAGTCCTTTTTGCAGCTGCTTCCATAGTCGAACTCCTTCTTCTTCAAAAGCTTTTTTCGCTTCTATGCTGGGAAAATCAGGAGAGTCTGTGGGGTGAATGGCACGCTTGTAATGCTCCCCTAAACCGTGCCATTCGCTCTAGTGTATACTCGTTAGTTTCCCTCGTAAGGTCGGGGAGTTAGGTCAGTTTTAAGCTCCTACAGCCTCCTTCGCAGCATAAAGCACCTCAGCGTTAATATCCTTAATTCCACGCTCCCGCGCAAATTTTTCCGTATTACGCTTCACCTTACCGCGAACAAAACCAGGAATTTTATTTAATTCAGATGTGCCATCTTTAGTCCAGTTAAGGTCAGAATCAGCAGTAACACCCTTAGTAATAACTTCCTTGGTATCGTGACCACCAAAAATTTCCAGCAAGTGGTCTTCCATACCCAAAGTGAAGGAATTATACACCAAATCTGTAATTTGGTTAGTACCTTCGTAACCCATAAATGGCTTATAACCAATAGGGAAATTTTGAATATGGATAGGTGCAGCAATTACACCGCAAGGAATATCCAACCGCTTACCAACATGACGTTCCATCTGAGTCCCGAAAATAGCAGACGGTTCCACACGAGCAATCCAGTCCCCAATTTCTGCGTTATCTTCGCTAATTAACACTTCGTCACAGTATTCACTCACCTGTTCTCGGAACCAATCTGCATCGTATTTGCAATAAGTTCCAGCCCAAACAACGTGAATACCCATTTCTCTTGCCAAAATTTTCGTCATCGCAGCAGCGTGAGTATTATCTCCAAACACCACAGCTTTTTTACCAGTTAAATTTTGGCAGTCAATCGAGCGAGAGAACCAAGCAGCTTGGGATACATGTAGAGTTTGCTCGTTAATGAACTCTTCGTAATTAACATCAAGACCTTGGGCGTTTATCACCTGCTGCATTTTACGGATGCATCTAGCAGTTTCTACAACACCCATTGGAGTAATATCTACGTAGGGCATTCCGAATTGTTCTTCCAGGTACTTAGCTGTAGTCAAACCGAGTTCACGGTAAGGACATAAGTTAAACCAAGCACGGGATAGATTTTTTAACTGATGTACAGAAGCGCTTTCAGGAAGAAGTGTATTAACTTCAATACCCAAGTCAGCCATTAAGCGCTTTAACTCGGTAGCATCATGCTGGTTGTGGAAACCGAGGGTGGAAACACCGATAATGTTAACTGAGGGTTTTTCAGTTTTATCTGAAGGAAGTTCGCCTTTTTTACGAGCCTTTTCTGTATAGAACTGGACAATTTGTTGTAGAGTCCGGTCAGCCGCTTGTAGCTCGTTGTAACGATAGTGGTTTACATCCGCTAGCATTACATCACCCTTAGAATCCAGCTGTGCCCGTTCAACAAAGTTGTGCAGGTCTTCTTGCAAAATACTCGATGTGCAAGTGGGGGTAAGCACGATGAGGTCGGGGTTTTCTTCACCGTCTTTACGAACAATATTATCAACAACTTTTTCTTGGGAACCACGCGCTAAGACGTTGCGGTCAACAATACTGGCTGTGACTGGGGTAAAGTTTCGCTCCCGTTCCAACATCGAGCGCATCACGTTAAAATAGTCATCTCCTAACGGAGCGTGCATAATAGCGTGAACATTTTTAAATGAACTGGCAATACGTAGCGTGCCAATGTGCGCGGGACCTGCATACATCCAATAAGCGAGTTTCATAACTTCTTTTCTCCCCTTTTTTATAAATTGTTGACTGTTGACGGTTGACGGTTGACGGTTGACGGTTGACTGTTAACGATTGACGGTTATCAATCAGCATTTAGCAGCCAACAGTTAGCAGCTAATAGTTAGCAGTCAACAGACAACAAAACCGATTCTCGCAAAACTTTGAGTATCTTTGATAGATGGGTTATAAAAGTTGATGTTGTCTTCATAGTTTGAAAGTTTTTACTAATAGGTATTTGGACTCTCAAACGAAATAAAACTGAAAATGTCGGAAAACTTATTATAAATATACATTTCATATAATAATTTAATTAAAAATTTTGTCTAATATTTCGATAAAAATTAATAAAAAGTAAAGAAATTCGGTAAAAACGAATGCTTTAACTACCTAAGTTATCCCGGATGTATTTTTTTAGATAATCTGAAAAAATTATTAAATATTTGGGGTAGGTATTGCGTGCTTCATAGTGCGTCAATCACCCTCGACAATCATCAGGTGGGTATCTCGGTCAAAGTCAAGATGAAAAAAAATTGTCTTAATTCTTCTATCTTCTGCCTTTTATTTTGTGCTTTCTGTGTACTGCTGAGTTCCTGTACTATAGGTAGTATGACAAACTTAGCGTTGGGTGAAGAAAAAAATACAGATAAGGGTAGTGATGTTAAGACCACAGATTTACCGAATGTAGAACAACCAAAAACTATTGTTTCACAGGATTTGAACATAGAAGACCTACTCAAGCAAATACGGTTTGCTGGGTCAGCAGAAGAAGAGTTTGCCAAAGCTTCATTAGAAAGTGCCAAAAAATCTGGTGGAAAAGACTGGGGGAAAGCTGCTAAGTTTTATGGTGAGTCGGCTATGTTTAAACCCAGTACTGAAAATTTGATTGGTTATGCAGAGTCAAGTGTGATGACTGGTCGCATCGTAGGTGATAAAAAAAACTCTTTAGCAGCAAAATTACAGGATTTTCAACGAGCTATAAAAACTTATCGGGTAGCGATTCTTTTAGGAGAGCGAACAAATCAGCCGTTAGCAGCAAATATACGCCAAAAAGTGGATGCTAATATAACTTGTTTGCAAGCTTTTCTAAAAAATCCTGACCCTAATAGTCCAGTTTGTAATTTGGTATCCCAGGCTTTAAAGGAAAGTCGTATAAAATAATTATGTAGAGACGTTACACGTAACGTCTCCGTGACTCAATTTACGAAGTCGGCTGAGATTTTTGTTTTATACGCTTTATCAGTTCAGCCTCGATTTCTTCATCTGTTGTACAAAGTACTCCCAACACAAAGTGTATGGTGCAGGGCTTCTTACTGATTAAGCTAAATGATTCATGAAAAAAAATTGGATAATTACTGTTGACACTCAACAGTCAACAGTTAACAAGCCTACGCAACAACTAAGCGTCGCAAAGATTCCGCACGACGTTTAGCTGTGGCGTTTTTGGGGTCAAATTTTAGTGCTTCTTCATACATTTCTAATGCTTGTGTGGACAATTTTTTCTTCTCATAAGCGTGACCGAGGTTATTAAGTGCGGTTACATAATCGGGTTTTAATTTCAGTCCTTCTTTATACTGTCGAATTGCTAAATCGTATTGTTCTTGAGCAAAGTAAGCGTAGCCTAATCCGTTGTAAATTGGAGCTAAATTTTCTTCTCCGTCTTCTTCTGCTGATTTCAAGGCTCTTTGAAACAGGCTTATAGCTTGAGAATAAACTTTTTTCTCTAGGTAAATACTACCGAGTTCGTAATATTCTTGGGTAGTTCCTTTGTCCTTAGTCAGCTTTTTCCGCAAGCGTGACAGAGAGCCTTCCACTCTACGAGTTTTGAAAATCTGGACAAAAACGGTCACAACCGTGAATGTGAGTAACGCTACTAGTATTCCCAGATAAACAACTGCTAGATTACTGTCCATTGTCTTTTATCAACTTTTAAAACGTTCTTCTCTATTATCTAGGAATCAGGAGTGGGAGGATATAAGTACATATTAAAAGTTAAGAAACTGCGCTAAAGCGCTACTACTAACCTATTGAGTCAGGTCTAGGGTTAGGTCGAAGGTTGGGAGACCCCAATGTTTTGCACGTTCTTTTAGCCATCCTGATTCTAAGTAGCCTGCTATTGCTTCGTTTATTTTTCTTCGCAATTCGTCGTGCTGCAATCCTTTGGGTATGACTACGGATAGTGGTTCGGTTGAGAGAGGGGTTGATAACAAGCGGTATTGGCGATATTGTTGTACCCATCCTGCTAAAACGCTTGCGTCTGCTGCGAAGCCATCTGCGCCATTTTTTTCTAGTAGTTCTAATGCTTGTTGGTATGAATTTACTCCCACTAACTCAGCAGTGGGTATAAAATACTTGATTCGGCTTATTGTGCTAGAAGCTTCAAGAACAGCTATTTTCAGTTTTGTAAAATCACTAAATTTTTGCAAGCTAGTATTTTTTGTAACTATGACTGTGCCATCTAGGTAGTAGGGAATACTGAAGTTAACTAAACGAGCGCGAGAAGCTGTAGCGGTGACTCTGGCAATGGTGAAGTCAACTTTATTATCTAATACTTGGGAAATGCGGTCGCGATTAGTAACGGGTTTAAATTTGACCAGGTTAGTTTTTCCGGAATTTTCTTTTCCCGAATTTGCTTTTCCCAGTAAGTCTTGTGCTAAGCGTTGGGCTAAATCAATTTCTAAGCCTTGTAAATTGCCGTTGATATCTTTAAATGCTAAGGGACGTAAATTATCTTTGACGGCAATTTTAAAATGACCACGTTGCTGAATGTCTGAAAGTTCGACGGCTAAGCAGGGCAAGCTTAAAAAGGCAAAGGGTAAAAGGTAAAAGGTAAAAGTTAGAAGGGAAACAATAATTTGTTTACGTGTGCATACCATTTTTTTATACCTAACGATTATATATATCGCGGTTATAGAAAAGCGGCTATAGAAACCAAGTTTTCCTGCGCGGACTTATCATAGCCTGGGAAAGCTAACTTAGTTTGTATAGTAGCAAGCAGCACTTCGTCCTTCTACCTTTCCCTTTTACTTTATTGGGCTTGCTTTGCCATTTCGGTGACTTTGGTAAAGCCAGCAGGGTCTAAAACTGCCAATTGAGCCAACATTTTGCGGTTGAGGTTGATATTGGATTTTTTGAGAGCTCCCATGAATTTGCTGTAGCTCATACCTTGTTCGCGTACTGCTGCGTTGATACGAGCTATCCACAAACGACGAAAATCGCGTTTTTTACGCTTGCGGTCACGGTATGCACTTCGTAGCGCTTTCATGACCTGTTGATTAGCAGTTCTAAAGAGAGTGGAGTGGGAACCCCGGTAACCTTTAGCGATTTTGAGAATTTTATTGCGGCGTTTACGTGCTACGTTACCGCGCTTTACCCGTGTCATAACTTAATATTCCTGAAAAAAGAGACTAGTTTACAAAAAAACAACTTACAAATATGGCATCATACCGCGCACGTTGTCAGCATCGCATTCTTTAACTAAGACAGCTTTGGACAGTTCGCTTTTCTTCTTAGAACTTTTCTTCTCTAAGAGGTGGTTTTTGAAGGCTTTGCGACGGACAATTTTCCCTGTGCCAGTTGCACGGAAACGCTTTGCAGCGGCTTTACGAGTTTTGAGTTTGGGCATGATAGGCTTTAAATCGACACAATCTAATATATTACTACGTTTTTAGTCTGTCTAGCTTCTCAGCAGAACAATTAATAATGTAGAGACGTTACATGTAACGTCTCTACAGATATAACCTCTATGTGTTTACATATTTTATGTATTATACGTAGGTAATTGTAATGATGCGTTTATGATGAAGTATACTGTTTTAACACTGATGAGTTTGGCTATGAGCTTGCTCACTATAGGAGAAGCACAAGCAGCTAAATGGACTACCTTGCAAGACCACTGAGTCCTCTGCTGCGTTTGCGTATCAAGCTAAACCTAAGTGGTTGTTCTGTTTGAGTCACAACTGCTTTTCTTGTGTCCTGTGAGGTTTGTCCTTTTGCTCCTGTAAAGTATACGTTAGCGCTACTGAATGTGAGGGTAAATAATAATATCCACTTCATCGGTCTAATTTTAATTAGTTAATAAATGCACGGGCTGATTATGGATTGTCTGATGATTTGGGTGCGTTCAAAGATGCACCTGCTAAACCAGCACGGGGTCCATTTAAACGTTTTAATTTATTGCTAGGAGATTTTGGTCTAGGAGTAGAAGTTCTAGTGTTTTTTGTTTGAGATACTTTTGTTGATACGATTAATGGCTTTTGCGCTGGAATTTGGAATGGGTATAAAGCAGCGCTGCTTAATAAAATAACGAGTACAAATATCCACTTCATAGTTTTCAGTAAGTATAATTTTATCTATACAGTTGACTCGGTTTTGCTATAATAGTGGTCAGCTACGGTAACTTTTGGATTCTGAGTTATATGTATAATTAACTCATTAGAATTTATCTGGTAAACTTTAATAGTTGACCAGGAAAGGTTTAATAGATTAGTAATATAGGCTCACTAAAAGGGCTATAAATGGGCTAAAGTCCAACTACGAACCTTATCAGTTAGCTTGATGACTTTAACTACACTTCGTTTTATCCGGATTCCAGGGAAGTCCTGAAATGAAATTAAAAATACACTATAAATCAAGCACCCCTTGGGGTGAATTTATATTTTTTGTGTAACATCCCTGAAAAAATCATTACTATTCCACCTGTTGTCACTACGGCGATTAATGTTGGTACAATAGGAATAACAGCACCTTGTAAAAATAAAAAGCTACAACCGACCACGTACAAAGTTATTGTGGAAGACGCGATTGTGATAACTTGATATCGAGGTGTTCTCCAACGCCACATGGCAATAGCGACTAGGGCAGACCATCCCCCAACCCAAAGAATATCCAGCCAGACAGGCCAAAACCATAATAAAGGACGATTATCCAAAGCTGCACTCAAGAGTTGGTTAATCATTTGCGCTTGTATTTGTACTCCTGGGACTTGTGGAGCATAAGGTGTTAACCATTTGTCGTGAGATTTTTGGTGGGTAGCACCAATCAGGATAATTCTATTTTTAATGTTTTTTATAATAGATGGATTATCTAATATGTCACCGATTCTAATAGGTTTAATATCATAATTATGATAATTAACTAAGATTTGAAACCCTCCTAAATTTGAATTGATATAAAAACCTGGGCTATCTTCATTCAAACGTTTAATCAAAGTTTTACCCAGTTGCAAGTATAGACCATTGTCGTCAAATACAGCTTCTATTCCTTTTTGCTGATAAAGATAATGAAATGCTAATTGAAAATTAAAGGAAAAATCAGATTGACAGGGTGATGTCGGTTCTAAAGGCATTGACAAAACTTGACGACGTAAAACTTTATCTATATCTATTGGTGCATCGCTAAAACCGATATTATCGGGAGGAAGTCCGGGGGGAGGAGGGTTTCCTACAACGTCATCTATTGGGTTTGCGACTTTACAAACTCCAATTAAATTAAGACCTTCAGGAATTTTATTTATAGGAGTATTACGGTAGAGGTCTAACCCAACTAAAGTGTTACCATTTTTTTTCAGGATTTTGAGTAAAGTTTTTAAAGAATCATCTGATAGTGACCTCATTGATGAAGATTCCTGCTTTTGTTTATCCAATTGTTTTCCAACATCGATATCATCTATTGCAATAATCGCAATTCGCTCATTAATAGTTTCCTTACGACTTATCAACATTTGGTCAAATGCTTTAAATTCTAAAGGCTGAAGTACTCCTAATGACCTAAGAGTCATGACGATTGTTGTCACTATTAAACTAGTAAAAAATGCGTTTATCAAACTATGTTTACGAACAATAGAATATGCAACTTCGCTTTTCATTTCTTGCCAAGTCGGAGGTACTTGGACTAAATTTTGATAAATTACTGGTAGCCAGCTAGCATAAGGAAATTTATTTTCTAAACCTTGGAGTTTTTCTCGTGCTTCTCTGACTGCAAGATAAAGAGGATATCCACTAGAAAATGCGACTAAAAAATGTTTTAAAAATTCTTGTGCGACTTTATCCGGGACTGGTTCTCGCATCACAATTACTTGAGGAATATGTAAGGATGCTAATTGCTGCGCTAATCCTAAACCATCGCAAGAGTTAAAGATTGCTAATTTTAAACCACGGCTAATAGCTTTTTGTAAAGCATTTTTTAACTGAGAAATTTCTAAAGTTTCGTTAGAATTAATATCAATTAAACCTGTACCTTCCTCGGTGTGACTGTGACCTGCAAAAAATAAAATATCCCAACCCTTTTCATCCCATAATTGATTATTTAATTCCTGAAGGGTGGGCTCTACTAAAAATATAGTTTCTGCATCAGGTAAATTTTTTAATAAATTCTGGTCTGCGACTACATCTATATCGGTGCTATCTCCCAAAACTGCTAAAATTCTTACCTTTTTGCGAGGTGTAGATTTTGAGGGGATTTGCTCGTAAACAGTTGTACTGACTGCTAGTTCTGCTAGAGGATAACTCTCAAAAAAGTCCCACAAATGCCAAGGTAGTTGCCATAGTTTTGTATCTTGGGTTTGCAAGATGACGCGAATTCTCTCGGTAGTCTGTAGTTTTTCATACATTTTTTCGCGGATGGGACGGAAACTGTTGGAGTCGTTTAACCAACTTCTGAGGGTGGAAGTTAAGATTTGAGCAGTATTACCTATGGAAACATTTTTTACTTGTTTGGCTTTGGCTTTGAGACGTGCGGGTGGACTGACTGAGCGATGAGCTACTTGCCAGGAATTGTAACAACGGTCAATTTCCGGAATTGGGGGTAGATAGCCATCGATTTCTGTTGTGGGGACTGCACCATCTTCACCTATTTGTAAGATGACTTTAAAGCCTTGTTCAAAGCTTCCTTGCATTAGTTTGAGAACGACAAGTTTAGCCATATTGGTAATTGGTAATTGGTAATTGGTAATTGGTAATTGGTAATTGGTAATTGGTGTGACGGGTGATTGTGTATTTTTCTGCTTTATTGGAAATTAGCTCTTAATCGTCAATTACATAAAAAATGCTATTCTTTATAGTTTAAAGAATAGCAGAAATTCATATTATATTTATATTAGTTTTAAAAAAAATATTAAAAAAATTAACAAAACCCAGCTGATTCATCAAACTGGGTTTTATAAGTAAAATATATCAAGTATATTTTTTATAATAATAGTTTTTATTAAATACTTGATATAATTTTAAATTTAAATGACAAAGTCTTCGGTAATACTAACATCTCTTAAAGTGATTTGTACTTTGAATTTATCTCCAGGTTTACCTTCTTCTAAGTCTAGTTGTATCCAGCTATCAGCATTTCTAGACTCTGCTGAGGTAATTTCTTCAGAGTTCTCATCTAATACAATTAACTTTAAGCCTTCGGGAAGAATAGAATTATCTGTGGGCAAAACTTGCAGAAGAATATCAACTAATTCATCTTCTGTTGTTTTAGTAACTTCTACAAGCAAAGCGATTTTGTCGTCTGCAAGTTGAATCCCTAAATCAATTAACTTAGCTCTGCTGACGTTAATATTTTCCAATCTTTTTCTACGATTACGAGGATTAACCCCAGCAAAAACTAATTCTGGAGATTGCCAGTCTGGTTCAAATAAGTTTGCTAACCAGTCACTGATAGTTACTACTCCTGTGGTTAAAGATTTAATAATTGGCTCAAAAACATTACTTGTTTCTAGGTAAAGCTCGAATTCATCAAGCAAATCTTCTAAATTACCGAGCTGATTTAGATGTAATACCTCAGTATAAATATTTTTTATAAATCCTAATAAGATAGCTTCATTAGATTTTTCATTGATTTCAACGACTACATAGCCAATTCTATTTGTACTTACTTCTTGGGGAATATGTACTACTTTTGCTTCAGGTAAAACTGGACGACACTCTAATGTACCAAATCCTGGAATTTCTAAATCACTAACATCCATTAATAAAGAACTGACTAAATTTGAACTCATACTGTTCTTGAAGTCAGTTTCAATTTCCATACACTGACAGTAAAAGTTTACTGCATAAACTGCTAAGCTATTCAAATAAACCTGCTGGGATTTTTCTGGATTTTTTTGCCCTTGACTAAAATTAATTGCTTGTTTATAAGCTTGTGCAGTCAATGGAACTTTGAACTCTACGGGACTAATTGTATAATTCATAATTATATTTTTGAGAATTAATAACTCTGAAGAAAGTATAGCAAAATCAATCATCATAAGTACTCCTGAAATATTGGAGTGAAATGTTTAATACAACGTTGATAAAAAGTACTCAATGTTGGGACAGGTATCTGAAAGAAAAGAGAAATATCTTTCCATGATTTTTCGTCTAAGCGTTGAATAGCAATAGCTTGAAAATTCGCATTCGGATTACCTTCTATATACTTTTCTTTAAATAGCTTATCCGGGTCTTCCTCAATTAAATGTCGCACATTTTCCCAATCTGGGGAACGAGTATGAAAGTTAGTTTCTTCTATTTTATCTAGGAGAGTTCTTTGAAAATCCCCTTCACCCTCATTTTGTCTAATCGGTTCATCTAAAGATTGCTGTTGTGCTTGCTTGGTGCGACGATTAATCACATTAATAAATCGTCTCTCTAATATAAAATTTATCCAAGTCATAACGCGACCTATGCTAGGGTCAAAATTTTCTATATTTCGGCATATATACAGCCAAGTTTCTTGCAGTGCCTCATTGTACACCTCTTGGGGAAAGTCAAATCTTCCTCGACAAAAAATTTTGTTGGAATATTGCACCTCGTTTATCAGCTTAGTCAAAGCTTTTCGTCTTGCTTTGCTTTTGGGTGGATAATTTTTAGCAGCAAGAGCTAATTCTTCCAACCGATGGTCTAGTTCATCCATAGAACGATTCACTCTACTGGTAGACTTTTGTTGATTTTCCCAGGCATTAGGTGTTAATTGCAACACTAGTGACGGTTTATTGTTGTTTTCGGGTGGTAAATCAAGCTCTCTCAAGTTGGTTTTGCCCCTGGTTACATGGAAGTATACATATATAACCTTGGCTTACAGCAGTTTTATGCAAAACCAGAAAAAAATTGTAGAGACGCGATTTATCGCGTCTATGGTGAGAGTCAAGAATCGCATTCCCAACAACGCACGCAAATAGAAAAGACAGACAAAAAAATAATCACCTCTACTAATATTTGCAGCGGAGTTGGAGTTAAAGCAAAGCCCCACGCTAGAGTAAAAGCTCCAGTGATAGCCGCTGACAGACGGTAAACTTCTTCTTTAACTATCATTCCCACAAAAATAATTATCAGACCAGAAACTAACAGTAATAAGTAGGTCATCTTGTTTTTAATGTTACTACGTGAGGTGGAGTTGAGTCAGGTGGATAAATTAAATCAACTTGTACTTGTCGTTGTGTATTCCCAGGTATAACAAATTGTGCTATGGGTTCCAAAATTTGACCTGTTCGATGCCACAAGTGTACGTAGCGACTGACTCGTTTACCTTGTTCATCAATATAGCGTAATCGTACTGTCCCTCGGAAATAAGGAAAATCGAGCGATGGTTTACGGAAGCGCAGCCCTTTTTGAGATAATTTGTCTTCTTTTATTGGTGTTTCCAGGGTCACCGTTACCGTTTTAGCTTCCTTCGTGTTGTTGCTTAAAGGGAAATTCAAATTATATTCGACCGTATAATTACCATGCGCTTCGTAGGCTGTATCTGGATAGCGCACTAATAATTTTGCTGTTTGATTTTGTTCAGTTCCTAAACGACCACCCCGTAAGGTTGCTAAAGCATAAGAAATTCCTTGACCAGATTTAGGAATTGTGAGAATTTTGTTTTTAGGATTGTCGGTAAGTGTTGCTTGCCATCGGGAACCTTGAGATACACCTGCTACTCTTCCGTAAATTAATTTTCCACCGGTAGCATTTTCGGGAGTGGGAGTTTTATCTCGCGGGCCTGCAAAATTACCTGTATTTAATAAATCTTGCCATTCCTTTAATGAGGGTGTGCGGTCGCTGTTGTCTATATTTTTCTTGGCAAACATCGCTAAGCTTGCAGCGTATACTTTACCACTACTTCGCAAGCGAATAAAACTAGAACGTCCATTTACTGGTTTTTCTAATCCCCGCACTTGTATTGGATGATTTAATAACATTCGGCTTTGTTTCGCTGGAATCACCAATTTTGCTGGAAAATCTTTTTGACGTACACCTCTGAGTACATCTGCGACCGCTCTAGCACCTGGACCGGAAAATGTTTTACCTTCATTGTTTTCTACGTATGGCGGGAGTGTTACAAATGGTGCTTCTGTCATTACGTAACTTGCCGCTTGCAATACATCGACTGTTACAGGCTTGTTTCCAGGATTATTTAACATCACTCCGATGTAAAGTGTTTGTAAATCCTTAGGGGTGTGGGTGTAGTGGTGAGCAAATAAATCAAAAGAACCTTGGAATGGGAAATTTAGGTGTGCAGCAGGAGTTTTTTTCCCATTTGCAGGAAAAGTTGAGAGTAAAATTCCTTCGTTTTTAATCCACTCTGGACTGTTGCTATTAAAAACAGGAGTACTATCCAGTTTGCCCGGTAACGCACGTACTTCTGTTGCTTGTACTATTTCTTGAGGAACTGGGGTTGTAGGAGTTTGGGCTGTTGTACTTTTGATAACACTTGCACATCCAAAGGCTTGGCTGGCTCCTAGTGCCAATGCTAAAAGTTTTAAATAATTACGCAGTTTGTTTGGTTGCTGAGTAGATAGCATTAATGCGGTCTTTATATAAAAAAATGTATCTAATATGACAATCAGTTAGTCGCATAAGTTCCTTGGAAGCGAATATACAAATTTACAATCAAACACGCATAATTTTCAACAGATGGATTGTAAATCATATTGAAATGTTAATATCACACCTCTTTCTTGAGCAAAAATTTAATCTAGCCAAATAAATTAAAATTTAATTAAGGCTATAAATTACCTTTTTAGTCACGAAAGTAAACCCCAGTTTATGATTATTAACATTTATAACAGCATGTATCAATGCATAATAAATAGTAGGGTAATTTACCTAAAATGTGGCTTATGTATAATCAAACTTTCAAATCCTTTGCTAGCAACAGAACTCTCAAAAAATGGGGGTTGTTTATTGCTATCGCAAGTCTTATCTGTTTAGTTAGTGTAGATGTATTTGCAAGACCAATATATCCTCCCTATGCTTTGTTTCAACCTTACGCATACCGTCGATATCCTTATCGAACTTTTAAAGGAAGTATTGCTGATAGCCTTACAAGAGACAGCAAATTTAAGAATTTCGTCGATGAGTTAAAACAAGCTGACCTCCTGAATCCATTACAGGAAGCTTGTTCACAAAAAGAACCTAGTTGTCTGACAATTTTTGCTCCTACTGACAAGGCTTTTAATGCTTTATCGGAAGCTCAGTTTAAAAAATTCAGCGAACCTGAAAATCGTGTCAAAGTCTTGAAATATCATATGATTCAAGGCTCTGTGAGTAATCAGGATGTAGATAGCAAAACTAAACTGACTATGGAAGGTAGCAGTGTAAGAATTGGTGATACTTCTAATGGTTCTTACACTATCAATGATGCAAATACTAAGCATCCTTCTACTCTTGCGAACAATGGTGTAATTATTGAAGTGGATAAAGTTCTTTTACCTCCGAATTTTTAATTTCAATAAAAGAACCTAACCCCCCTACCCCCCTTCCCTAGGAGGGAAGGGGGAAAGATAAAGACTCTCATTTGTAAAGTAGAAATAAATCGTGTTCATTTACCTAAAAATTGCCGTAATTCCCCCCCTTCCCTAGCAGGGAAGGGGGGGTAGGGGGGGTTAGGTTCTTTTATTGCCAATTACCTACTAGTACAAATGGTGCCCAATAATGGGGGTGACTGTAGGATTTGCTCTCTAAAAGGCTAAGTTGTGCTTTTTGTAAAGCTTGTATTCTATTTGTTTTATTCTTTTTGGTTTCTTTCAACTCGCTATAAAACCTACCCATTAATTCAGCAGTGCTTTTATCTTCCACTGACCAAAGTGTTGCTAATGTGCTTCTTGCTCCTGCACGTATTGCAACTCCAGCAAGTCCCAAAGCTGCACGTTTGTCTCCACTAGCTGTTTCACAAGCACTCAAAACTAGCAGTTCGATTGGTACACGCTGATTTATTTGGGTGCTTTGCAATAATTTATTTAAATCTTTGACGTTTATTCTACCATCCCAATCCAAAATGAAAGTGTCATCCACATTGGAACTAAATTGTGCGTGAGTTGCAAGGTGAATAATAGGGAAACGAGAACCTGTCAGTACGTTTCTGATTGTTGTGCTCAGAAATTGGTTGTTGAGAATCGGTTCAGATGAAATTCCTAATTTCTGAATGTTCTCCAGTTCTAATGCCACGTTCTCCAATTTACTAAAACCCTTATGCGAGTCAAAATCTGGTCTGATTTCGCTTAGTCCAGCCGTTAGCGCTCTTAAATCTCCTACCGCTGTGATGGGCTTTGGGTCTACTAATTGCAGTCCCGGTGCAACTGCGATCGCAAATTTTTGTACGAGATATTCCTTGGTTTTCGGGTTGTACAATATGGACATTGGCACGTTCCGCAATTCCCCATCGAGTACGAAGGCCAAGTTTTTCACTTTAGGGTTAGCAGCTAACTCAGCTTCAAAGGGTTCAATCAGCCATTTATATAACTCGCTGTACAATAATCGTTGATTTTCAAAGATTTCTTGCCTCCCCAAAAGTTGCTCACTGGTCAAAGATTCAGGCTTCTCATCTATAATAATTTGAGGCTCCCGTAAAGAACTACGTACTTCTTCTATTGTAGTTTCTAGTGCATCTTGCTTGATATCTACAGTATGCAAGACAAGGGGTTTATTAGGAGCGCTGAAAATTACTCCTAACTTTTCGGGAAGAACAACCGTGTAAATAACAGCCGCTGTTGGGTCAACTTTATCTGCTGTTTTTGATTTTACTTTGACACAAGCTTCTCGAAAGAAATTATTGATTTCTGCTAATTGCAAAGATTCGAGAACAGTACGAGCTTGTTGGAGACGTTCTTGAGACTTTTTGCTTGTTTTGGATTTTGTTAAAGAATCGGCTGATTTTAAGTCTAATTGTACCAATTGTCGATATATTGGCTCAACATTATCGCGAAAAGTAAACTGTATCTCTGGGTTAACAGCAACTAAATCTCCTCGCAATACTTGTAAAGAATTATAAGCTTTGGTGTAAGCAGCAATAGCATCTTCGATTTGTCCTTTTTCTTTATATATTCTCCCTAGTTGCCAGAAAAATTGATAGGCTATATCAGAAGATTCAAATGTGGAAGTGATATTCAAAGCTTCTTTGGTCAATGTTTCAGCTTTCGATAAATCTTTATCGGATTTTGATATTTCGTAAAGTCCACCTCGGTATCCTACAGCATAGGCTTCGGCTGATTTATCACCTAATAGTTTGGCTTGTGTGTTTGCTTGGATTAATATTTCTTCGATTTCTTGGAAAGTGGGTAGCGATGACCTAACCCCCCTACCCCCCTTCCCTATGAGGGAAGGGGGGGGATTTAATGACTCTTGGAGGTTTGGAGAGGGGTCTTTTTGTGCGATTTTGATTAAACTATTAGCAAAATTAAGTTGCAAATAAAGATTTGTGCGACTGGGAGGTAAATTAACTAACTGAGATTTGAGAGCAGTCCATAATGTTTCGACTTCAGATAGTTTATCTAGTTTCAGCAATAAACTTAATTGATTTAACTGAGCTTGTTGACGAACACTAGGTGACGGAGAAAGCTTAACTACTTCCTGGTAAATATCAATAGCTTCTTGTTGATAACTTGCACGTATGCGACGAATTGGTTCAGCATCTTCTAAAGCTTGTATTGTGTTACCTAAACTTAGATAATTCTCAGCTTGCTCTAAAGGTGAATTCAATTTTTTTGTAATATCAATACCAGCTTCTATAGCTAATCGAGAGTACTTAAGCTGACCGATAAATCTTAAAGATTCGCTCAAGTTTCTCAAAGCTAATACAGTCTTCAAAGAAGGTGATTCATTTTTATATGCTGCCAGTTTTATCCTGAAATCTTCTTCTTTTAAATCGCTCAACTCTTGACAAGTTTTTGCGGTCATTTTATCTAACACTTCTAAAACTGTTTTGCAAGCACGGGGATAAAGACCCAAATCTTGCATTGCTTGCGCTTGATTCATTTTACTCTGAGCTAGCTTTTCGGGAGCTTTCATTCCACTATAGATTTTACTCGCTTCTATCCAAGTGTTTAGCGCGTCGTCTGATTGTCCCATTTCTCGCTGTAAATATCCTTGAATATCTAAAACTTGCGCTAGAGTTTTTGATTTTTCTTGATTTTCTGGCTTATTTTTTAATAGTTGTAAACTTTCGGTAATGGCTTTTTTGGCTTTGTCAGATTGTCCTAATTGTTGATAAGTTAAAGCCAGATTACTTAAAGCCATCGCTTGATTTACATTATCACCTTGATTGCTAAAAACAGTGGCTGTTTCTTGCCAAAGTTTTGCTGCTTCTTGAAAGCGACCCTGACGGTATAATCCTATTGCTTTATTGGTTAATAGTCGCCCATCTTGCTGTGTTTGCTGAACTGATATATTTGAATTTGATGCTACTTTTGCAAATACTGGGATTGCTGTGGAAATTATAAACAATAATGCCAAAAGTAAAAATGAGTTTCTTCTTAATAAGCGTTTTAATATCACTTTGGTTATATCTCCTTGCTTGGTTGTTACGGGGGATTTTGGTAGGTGGGATACAATTGTTGGAAATTATTGGAACTATTGGGAATTATTGGAATTATTGGAACTATTGGGAATTATTGGAATTATTGGGAATTATTGGAATTATTGGGAATTATTTGAATTACTGGAATCATTGGGAATTATTGGGAATTATTGGGCGGGCAGGGATGCCCACCCCACAAGACAAGAGAGAACAAAGCTGCAAGGTGCTGTGAATTAACGTGATGGACACACAGCAGTATTTTGCTGGGTGCGTTGAACTCCTGCACCTGTTGGGTCGTATGCAGTCAGAACGACTTGACCTTTTTCATTTGTTACCCACCCTTGAGCGGGTACGATTTTTTTGTCAGTAGAGTTATTTAAACTTGCAGTATTACTTGCAGTTGTATTGCCTGTATTGGGAGCAAGATTTACTAAATCGACTCGTGCGACACCACTGCTAAGAGGTTGATTCGGGTTAGTCGGTAAACCACCGCGACCTGTTTCGATGTATTCATTACCTATACCCTCCTGACAAGGATTTCGGGCAATTTGGTCGGTGCGGTTTGTGACGTTTTCTGGTAATTCGACTAAGGCTTGACTGGGGTTAACCTCGTTGGTTAAGTTGATTTGACCACTCAGTTGTGGGTCTTTTTCGGAACGGGCTGTAATATCACTTAGTTCTGTTCGTTGCGGTCGAACTTGTATCCCGAAGACACCTCTTGTCTTGATATTAATGTTGCCACCACGACCTCCAAAGGAGTCTGCGGTGATGTCGCTATTTTCTCTGGGGAAAGCGACCAGAACACCTGCATTAATATCGATATTGCCACCAGAGCCAGAACCACCATCACTACCAGCACTTGTGGATATTTGACTTTTGCGACGCAGCAATAATAAATCGTTTGCAGTAATAGTAATTTTTCCGCCTTGTCCGCTTGAACTGGCTGTGGTAATAAATCCTTCCTTGTCCAAAGTCAATGTGCCTGCAACAACCTCTATATTACCTGCATTACCCGTACCTGCGCTATTACCAGAAATACCAGCACCATCACTAACCACCATGATTTTAGGGTCAATAAAAATGTTACCTCCGTTGCCTGTAGAACCAGGGGCTGTACTTGCAAATATGCCACTTTTCGCACCTTGGTTATTGACGATATCTGTAGGGTTTCTGAATTTAGAAGCTTCTTCTAAACGTTGGTTATAGTTAGGGTCGCTACCATCAATGCTAATTCTATCAGTGATTTTCAGAGTTATATCTCCAGCATTTCCAATGTCACGAGTAGTTGTGATGATTTGTCCACCGCCAGTTGCTGTAAAAATATTGGCGTTAATGTTTATACTGCCACCATCTCCAGTATTTGAAGTTAAGGCATTTACTACTGCACCGTCAGCTATGCGAAAATCATTAGTAGTAATAATAATATTACCCGCTGCTTTGTCAACAGTAGCAGTTGTTCCTCTCTCAGCGCTGGCGAATATACCACTAGAAAAACCAAAAGGTAGTGTGCTAGAAAGTTTCCCAGAACTAACGCCAGAAATATTGACAAAATCTGTCGTGTTAATACTAATATTTCCAGCTTTTCCTATTCCACCTGGTATACCATTTGTTTCACGGAAAACAACGGCTCCTATTTGAGAACCACCTGTAAGGGTGAGTGAACGTCCTCTTATATCGATATTACCAGCATTCCCTTCTCCCCCTGCTTCTACACTGCTTCTAATTTGGCTAGAATTAGCTAGTGATATGGCATCATCAGTTCGCACTACTATGCCACCTGCTTTTCCTATTCCGAAAGTACTAGCCTGTATTAAGGCGCTATCAGTTAAGGAAAGAGTTTTGGCTGTTATATTTATATTTCCGCCGTTACCTTGTAGTTCTTCGTTTCCCGCATTACCTGATGTTTCAGAAAATACGTTACTAAGAATTCCACTGGGGAAAAATCCTTGTTCTCCGGCAAAATCGATATTTCTAAAGCCAGAAAAAGAAACATTACCAGTAGTTTTAATGTTGATGTTACCTGCATTTCCTTGCCCAGTACGAACCAAAGTTTGCATTTGAGAACCCTCCAAGAGGGAAAGATTTCTGGCAGTTACATTTATCTCACCAGCATTACCTATTCCTCCAGTTTCTACAGTACTGAAAATAGTACTTCCTCCAACAAGACTTATATCTCCATTTCTGGCTTGAAGTGTTACATTACCCGCATTACCTAGACGCCTTGTCAAAGTTTCGATAAAAGAGCTATTTAGGGAAATACTCTCCAACGCATTAATTGAAACTATTCCAGCATTAGTTGACTCAGTTGTTGTGCTGCCGATACTATCATTTGTGGCGCTGAAAGAAACACTTGTAAGTTCTACTTTTTTGGGTGCTGAATTTTCATTACCAATTAAAATTTGCCCCAGTTTGCCACGACTTTGAATAGTTCGTTCATTATTTGGTCCGATAATATTGCGACTGCTTACTGAAATTAAATCACGAGCATTCAAGAAAATATTGCCAGCAAAACCAGTACCAGAATTAGTAACACTTAGAGTTGAATTATTTAGAAAAATAGACCCTTGAGGAGCATTTATCTTAATCTCGCTAAATAAACCAGAATTTGTATTGTTATCACTACTCTCAGTAGAAACAGAACTATCAGTGATATTGACTGAATTATTATCTGAAGTGATAGAAACACGTCCCGCAAAGCCATTACTAAAAATGCCGCTTTGAGTTGCCAAGGAAATTTGCTCGCGGGCATTAAGCTTTATATTGCCTGCAAATCCATCAGTATTATTATTACTTATCAATTCAGCTCTATCACTTAAGGAAATAGACGAAGCATTGATATCAATGTTGCCAGCATTCCCAGATGTTCCCGAAAATACGTCGCTACGAACTCCACTGGGGAAAAATCCTTGTTTTCCGGCAAAATCGATATTTCTAAAGCCAGAAAAAGAAACATTGTCAGTAGCTTTAATGTTGATATTACCAGCATTTCCTTGCCCAGCACGAACCAAAGTTTGCATTTGGGCACCCTCAAAGAGGGAAAGATTTCTTGCAGTTACATTTATTTCACCTGCATCTCCTCTACCTCCAGCTTCTACAGTGCTAAAAATGGCACTCCCATTTGCAAAGGTTATATCTCCATTTTTTGCTTGAAGTGTTACGTTACCTGCATTTCCCAAACGATTTGTTGAAGTTTCAATGAGAGAGTTATTCAGTGAAATATTGTCTAATGCATAAATTGAAACTATCCCAGAATTAATTGTATCAGTCGTTATAGTGAAAACACTATCATTGGTAACACCTAAAGAAACACTTGTAAGCTCGACTTTTTTGGGTGCTAAATTTTCATTACCAATTAAAATACGCCCAAGTTTGCCACGACTTTGAATAGTTCGCTCATTATTTGGTTCGACAAAATTGGGACTAATTATTGAAATTAAGTCACGGGCATTGAGTAAAATATTACCAGCGAAACCTGTACCAGAATTAGTAACACTTAAATTTGAATTATTTAGAAATATAGAGTTTTGGGGAGCATTTATCCTAATCTCACTAAATAAATTAGGGTTTGTATTATTATCAATACTCGTAGTAGAGACAGAACTATCAGTTATATTTACTGAATTGTTATCTGAAGTGATAAAAACACGTCCCGCAAAGCCATTACTAAAAATGCTGCTTTGATTTGCCAAGGAAATTTGCTCGCGGGCATTAAGCTTTATATTGCCTGCAAATCCATCAGTATTATTAGTACTTATCAATACAGCTCTATCACCCAGGAAAATAGAAGAAGCACTAATATCAATGTTTCCCGCATTACCTGATGTTTCAGAAAATACGTTACTAAGAATTCCACTGGGGAAAAATCCTTGTTCTCCGGCAAAATCGGTATTTCTAAAGCCAGAAAAAGAAACATTACCAGTAGTTTTAATGTTGATGTTACCTGCATTTCCTTGCCCAGTACGAACCAAAGTTTGCATTTGAGCACCCTCCAAGAGGGAAAGATTTCTGGCAGTTACATTTATCTCACCAGCATTACCTATTCCTCCAGTTTCTACAGTACTGAAAATAGTACTTCCTCCAACAAGACTTATATCTCCATTTCTGGCTTGAAGTGTTACATTACCCGCATTACCTAGACGCCTTGTCAAAGTTTCGATAAAAGAGCTATTTAGGGAAATACTCTCCAACGCATTAATTGAAACTATTCCAGCATTAGTTGACTCAGTTGTTGTGCTGCCGATACTATCATTTGTGGCGCTGAAAGAAACACTTGTAAGTTCTACTTTTTTGGGTGCTGAATTTTCATTACCAATTAAAATTTGCCCCAGTTTGCCACGACTTTGAATAGTTCGTTCATTATTTGGTCCGATAATATTGCGACTGCTTACTGAAATTAAATCACGAGCATTCAAGAAAATATTGCCAGCAAAACCAGTACCAGAATTAGTAACACTTAGAGTTGAATTATTTAGAAAAATAGACCCTTGAGGAGCATTTATCTTAATTTCGCTAAATAAACTACCTCCAGTTTCTACAGCACTGAAAATAGCACTTCCAACAAGATTTACATCTCCATTTCTGGCTTGAAGTATCACATTACCCGCATTGCCCTGTCCAAAATTACTGGCAGAAATTGTTGCGTTGTTGAGAGTTAGGTTGTTGGCATTTAATTCGATGTTACCTGCATTCCCTGTTCCTCCAGAATTGACAGTGTTTCGTAACTCAGCACCTAATGAAGCATTAAAGGATTTGGTATTAATATTGATATTTCCCGCATTGCCAGAACTACCACTTGCTACTTGTTGGTAAATTCCAGCCCCAAATCCAGTTTGTAGTCCCACACCAGAAATATTGAACTCATTAGAATTGATGGTAATATCACCTCCGTTTTTTGTCCCAACACCTTCAATCCCACCAACAAGTCGCCCCCCATTAGTTGCTGTAAATATATTGCTATTAACTACAATATCTCCTCCCCCATTTCCCCGCACGGCAACTCGTGCGTCATTTATTAAGCTAACATTTGAGAGCAAACTATTTGCAGGAAAGTTCAACTTAAATGTATTGCCAGTAATATCTAATCCTATAGTTCCCGCTCCTGCCAATCCTCCTAATTCAATTCTTCCACCGGCAGCAGTCAGTCTCCCACCCTGTTCTACACTAACGTCACCCCCTACCAACGCCAAAGAATTTCCTTGTTTGGACTGAAGACCTACAGGAAAATCAGTATTATCGAGCACCACAGATTGGTTGGTAATGTTTCCCGGATTATCCCGAAATCGCAATCCGATGGGTGTATTCACCGTTAACAACGGCGGTGCTAAAGTATTGCTAGCACTAAATTCAAAGCCATTACCAAACACCAAGCTATCTGCGGTACTAGCAAAAAAAGAACCACCAACATCCAAACGAGCATTAGGTCCAAATTGTATTCCCTTAGGATTAATTAAAAATAAATTAGCATTGCCTCCTAACACCCCAAGAGTTCCCAAAATATTTGAAGGATTTCCACCAGTGACACGAGTCAAAATATTTTGAATACCTGCTGGATTAGCAAAGTAAGCTTCTCTTCCCCCACTAATACCAAATTCTTGAAAACTATGAAAAAGATTTCCTCCGCGAATTGCACCCCCGTTTATTGTGTCGCGAATTCCAGCAGTATTAACAACAGAATTTTCGTTACCAAGAGTATTATCAGGTGTAATAACTTGTGCTTGCACCTTGGCTGTTTGGACAGAAGTAAAGCACCCCAAAACAGCTAGAAAAATAGTGAATGAAAATAATGACTTATTAGTTGTTTTCATGATTTGAATAAATTCCAAAATAAATTAAAAATCTGGAAATTGTTGTCGTCAAACTTACTCAGGAGAGTATTTAAAGAAATGTTTTTTTACGATTGCGAATTTATTTGTCACTTTATTATGCCTTTTAATTTGTATATGTCGATTAACGTGCATGACAAACAGGCGTCTTGTTTGGGATGCGTTGAACACTAGTACCCGTCGGGTCGTATGTAGTCAGAACTATTTGACCTTTTGCATTCCTTACCCACCCCTGAGCAGGGATGATTTTTTTTTCAATAGAGTTATTTGAATTAGAAGTATTACTTGCAGTTGTATTTCCAGTGTTGGAAGCAAGATTGACCAAATCAACTCGCACTACACCACTGCCAAGGGGTTGATTGGGATTAGTTGGTAAACCACCGCGTCCTGTTTCAATGTATTCATTACCTATACCCTCTTGACAAGGATTTCGGGCAACTTGGTCGGTACGATTTGTTAGGTTTTCCGGTAATTCGACTAACGCTTGACTGGGATTAACCTCAGGAGTGGTAAGGGTAACTTGACCGCTCAATTGAGGACTTTTTTCAGAAAAAGCAGTAATATCACTCTGGTCTGTCAATTGCGGTCGAATCTTAATCCCAAAGACACCTGTTGTCCTAATATTAATGTTGCTACCACGACCACCAAAAGAATTTCCTGTGATGTCACTATTTTCTTGGGGAAAAGCAACAAGAACACCAGTATTGATATTGATATCGCCACCAGAGCCAGGACCTCCACCGTCACCTGCGTTTGTGGATATTAAACTGTTACGACGCAACAATAATAAATCATTTGCGGTAATAGTAATTTTTCCCCCTTGTCCATTAGAGCTTTCTGTGACGATAAACCCTTGATTGTCCAATACCAATGAGTCTGCTATAACTGTCACACTACCTGCATTTCCAATACCGAGACTACTGGCTGTGATACCTGCGTTGTCTCTAATAACCATGATTTTTGGGTCAATAAAGATGTTTCCTCCATTACCTGTGGAGCCACGAACTGTGTTCGCGAAAATACCGCTTTCCCGTTCTGGATTAGTAACTCCAGTTCCAGAAAGTTCTATTCTGTCAACTACCTTTAGAGTTATATTACCTGCATTGCCACGGTCTAAAGCTGCCGTGGTTACTTGTCCACCACTAGTGGCTTCAAAAGTTTTGGCATTAATAACAATATTCCCGCCATTATCATTATTGGCTGTCTGTGCAGTTACAAGACCATCGTCTGCTATGCGAAAAACATTTGTATTAATATTTATGGCGCCAGCAGGACTACTTGAGCCTTTTTCGCTACTGGCAAAGATACCACTGCGAAGCTCTGGAGAAGAAATTTCAACACCAGAAATATTGATAAAATCTGAAATATTAATCTTAATATTTCCTCCCATGCCTATATCGCCAGGGATATCCTCTACTTGACGAAAAAAAGCAACCTGTATTCGAGAACCATCTATTAAGGTAAGCGATCGCCCAGAAATATCAATATTACCCCCATTCCCTTCACTTCCTGGCATTACATTGGTCGTTATATAACTTGATTTAGCTAATGTGATAGCGTCATTAGCTCGTAGCAATATATTACCTGCATTACCTTTTCCAAAGGTTCTGGAACTGATAAGTGCATTATTTAGAGAGAGTTTTCCTGTACTAATGTCAATATTACCAGCATTACCTATAGCGTTTGTTTCTACATTACTTATGATTGAACTCGAAACTTCATTGCTCCCAATGCCCGAAGCAAAGATAGTATCACTAGCTTGGATTTTCACCGTACCCGCGTTACCTACTCCAAAAGTACTGGCATTAATAACTGCGCCATTTGTTAGAGAAAGTTTTTCTGTGATGATATCGATACCACCAGCGTTACCTACTGCACTCCCTTCCACAGAACTGAAAACTCCAGAAGAAAGTCCATTGCTTCCTACCCCATCAAAAGAAATATCTGGAGCTGTAATTTTGACTGTACCTGCATTTCCCCTACCAGAAGTTCTAGCATTTATAACTGCACCATTTGTCAAAGAAAGTTTTCCTGTAGAGATATCAATACCACCAGCGTCTCCTAATCCATTTTCAAACACAGCATTGAAAATTCCAGAAGAAAATCCATTGTTTCCAAAGCCATCAGCAAAGACTTTATCAGTAGCCAGGATTTTTATCCTACCAGCATCTCCGAGTGCAAAAGTACTGGCATTTATAATTGCGCCATTTGTTAGAGAAAGTTTTTCTGTGATGATATCGATACCACCAGCGTTACCTACTGCACTCCCTTCCACAGAACTGAAAATTCCAGAAGAAAATCCATCACTTCCTACCCCATCAAAGGAAATATCTCCGGCTTGAATTCTAACTGTTCCTGCATTTCCACTGCCTAAGGTGCTAGCAGTAATTCTAGCGCCATCGCGAAAAGATAAGTTTTGTGTAGAAATATCAATACCACCAGCATTGCCTGTAGCTTTTTCTTGCACATTACTTCGGATTGAACTGGGAACAAAATTGCTTCCAATGCCCGAAGCAAAGATAGTATCACTAGCTTTAATTTTCACCCTGCCTGCGTCTCCTATCCCAAAAGTGCTGGCATCTATAACTGCGCCATTTGTCAGAGAAAGTTTTCCTGTAGAGATATCAATACCACCAGCATTTCCTAATCCATTTTCAAAGACAGCGTTGAAAATTCCAGAAGAAAACCCTGTGCTTCCTACTCCATCAAAAGAAATATCTCCGGCTTGAATTCTAACTGTTCCTGCATTTCCCCTGCCCAAGGTGCTAGCAGTAATTCTAGCGCCATCGCGAAAAGATAAGTTTTGTGTAGAGATGTTAATATCACCTGCATTGCCGATAGCATTTTGTTCCACATTACTTCGGATTGAACTGGGAACAAAATTGCTTCCAATGCCCGAAGCAAAAATAGTATCGGTAGCCTGAATTTTTATATTACCTCCGTCTCCCTTACCAAGAGTGCTAGCATTTATAACCGCACCATTTCTGAGGAATAAGTTTCTTGTAGATATTTCAATACCACCAGCCTTTCCTAATGCATTTTCAAATACAAAACTGAAAATTCCAGAAGAAAATCCAGTATTTTCCACCCCATCAAAAGAGATATCGCTAGCTTGAATTTTAACACTTCCAGCATTTCCTCTACTAAAGGTGCTAGCAAAAATTGCACCACCATTTGTTAGAGAAAGTATTCCTGTTGTGATGTCAACACCACCTGCATCGCCTACAGCATTTCCTTCCACATTACTGAAAATTCCAGAAGAAAATCCAGCATTTCCCACCCCATCAAAAGAGATATCGTTCGCTTGAATTTTCACAGTACCTGCATTTCCCCTACCAAAAGTGCTAGCACGAATTTGAGCGCCATTTTTCAGAGAAAGTGTTCTTGTTGTGAGGTTGATGCTACCAGTGTTTCCTACAGCATTTTCTACCACATCGCTGAAAATTCCAGAAGAAAAGCCACTCCTTCCTACCCCATCAAAGGAGGCATTAGTAGAGTTGACGGTAATATCACCTCCTTTTTTTGTGGCTATACCGTCAATTCCACCAACAAGTCGTCCCCCGTTAGTTGCTGTAAATATATTGGCGTTAACTGCTATGTCTCCTCCCCCATTTCCCCGCACAGCAACTCGTGCGTCGTCAGTTAAGCTGACATTAGAGAGCAAAATATTTGCCGGGAAATTCAACTTAAACGTATTACCAGTAACATCTAACCCTACAGTTCCTGCTCCAGCCAATCCTCCTAACTCAATTCTCCCACCCGCAGCAGTCAGTCTCCCACCCTGTTCTACAATAACGTCACCCCCTACCAATGCTAAGGAATTTCCTGGTTTTACCTGAAGACCTACAGCAAAATTAGTATTATCCAGCACCACAGATTGATTAGTAATGTTTCCCGGATTATCCCGAAATCGCAACCCAATGGGTGTATTCACCGTTAACAAGGGTGGTGCTAAAGTATTGCTAGCGCTAAATTCAAAACCGTTACCAAACACCAAACTATCTGCCGTACTCGCAAAAAAAGAACCACCAACATCTAAACGAGCATTAGGCCCAAATTGTATTCCCTTAGGATTGATTAAAAATAAATTAGCATTACCCAATACCCCAAGAGTTCCCAAAATATTTGAAGGATTTCCACCTGTGACACGAGTCAAAATATTTTGAATACCCGCTGGATTGGCAAAATAAGCTTCTCTTCCTCCGCTAATACCAAACTCCTGAAAACTGTGAAAGAGATTAGCTCCTCTCAGCGCTCCTCCATTTATAGTGTCGCGATTTCCCACAGTGTTGACAACAGAATTTTCGTTGCCAAGAGTATTATCAGGTGTAATCACTTGTGCTTGTACCTTCGTTGTCTGAGTGGAAGTAAAACACCCCAAAATGGCTAGAAAAATAGTAAATGAAAATAATGACTTATTAGTTGTTTTCATGATTTTAATAAATTCCAAAATAAATTAAAAATCTGGGAATTTGTCTTGTTAATCTTGCTTAAGGGGGTTGACAGATAGTCATTCTTAGGGATTGTTTAGTAAAATGTCCTGGGATTGCTTCGTCGTTCCTCCTCGCAATGACAGTTAAGGGAAGGGGATTGCTTCGTCGTTCCTCCTCGCAATGACAGTTAATATGCAATGACAGTTAACACGCAATGACAGTGACAGTTCTTCCTTGGCGTCCTTGGCACCTTGGCGGTTCGTTAAAAAGGACTATAATTAATTGAAAAATACCAACCATCCTCCTGCAAAGTCCTATCACCACTAGACCGAACATCACTCAACCCCCATCCATAATCAACACGAGCATTTAAAGTCCGACCCATTTGCCACTGCAACCCCAGACCAATACCGACCAAAGCATTAGGGTCAGGACTACTACCCCCTCCACTATTCCAAGCAAAACCAAAATCAACAAAAGGAACCACCTGTAAAATCCCCTGAACCTCCGGAACCCGAAACACAGGTAACCTCACCTCAGCAGACCCCAAAAACCCATTATCAGTCAGCAAAAAATCTTGACGATAACCCCGGACACTCTGCAATCCCCCCAAACCAAATTGCTCCAAAGGAACAAGACTCGTAGTAGCCAGTTGAATATCAGAACGTAACACTAGCAGCATATCTGGAGCCAATAGTCGCACATATTGTCCCTGTCCGCGCCAAGAAAAAAACCGACTGTCCGGTTCTACTTCATTAATCGTCGAACCCAAAAATCCCACCCCCAAATTAAACTGCGACCTCAAAGCCAAAACCTGCTGAGAGTCCCGTTTTGTATACTCCTGAAAAAACCGTATCGTCGAAAGCCGAGTTTCCCCATTAGCATCAGCACCAATAGACAAAGGAAAATTTTCCCCCAAAAGTTGAGTCTTGCTTTGCTGTCGAGACAAAGTTAAACCCAAAGCTAATTCCTGAGTAGGAGTTCGCAAAATAGGCTGACGGTAACCAATATCTACATAAAAAGAATCTCCCGTAATATCAACCCGGTCAAAAGGAGGTTTCACAACTTCAGTACTCGTAACACCACCCGCTAAAGTCAAGGTTCCATCATTTGGATTCAGTGGTATAGAGTAACCTATATCAAAAGCATTACTACCATCAGTATTCGTATATCTAAAATCGAATCCATCACCAAACCCTAACAAATTGCCTTGATTGACCCGAACACCTCGACGAAAACTTCCCACACTAGGAGAGCGACCGTTATCAGCAAAGAATTCAGTTCTGAAGGAATCAGCTTCAGTCACCCTAACTTCCAGCAAACTCCTCTCCGGTCGTGAACCCGTTGATAATTCAGCAGAAACATTCTGAATCAGGGGGTCAATTTGTAACAGTTGTAAGGCTTCCACCAAACGGTCACGATTCAGAGGAGTAGAAGCACCAAGTCCAATACGACTCCTGACATACTCAGGATTTAATCGTCGAGTACCAGAAACCTTAATATCCTCGATTCCACCTTCAACAATCCGAACTTTTACGACTGCTCCCTGTGGGGTTAAAGCTTGGTCAGCAGTAATAACAGCACCAGAATTGACGTACCCAGAATCGGTATAAAGCTTAGTGATAACAGCTTCAACTTGCAGTAACTCAGCGAAAGAAAGAGGACGGTTGAGGAATCCCTCAGTTACCTTGCGTAATTTTTCCTGACTAAATGCAGTATTTCCTTCAAACTCAAACTTAGTAACAGTAATATTCCCTGGAATCTCAACGCTGGGTTGCGATGGAACTGGCTGAGTGGGAACACCCAAAGGAGGTTGTGGTTGCGGTTGTGGGGTTGGTGTCTGCTGTTCTGGTGGGGTCGGGGTGGTTCGATTTGAACCTTGAGAGATAATTAATTTTTGTAGAGAGGTATTTTGAATAACACTTTGAAAATCAGTTTCCACAAAAGGTTCATTTTCCTGTTCCATTTGTGTGAAATCATCTATACTCTCTTTTTCATAAGAGCTTTCACTATCCAAAGGCTTTTCTGGTAAAGTTTCTGCCCAAGCTCCACCACAAAATAAGATGATAAAGACTTGTAAAACTAGTGAACCAGCTAGATAAGGCTTAATAAACCTCAAGTACCTGATATAGTTCATGATTTGCGCTCCCCAGTTAATATTGGCATCACCCCAAAAGTTCGCAGCATGTTAAATGATTTATTTTTAAGTAATTTTACTTAACTAGATTTTATTTACCATATATTGTGCTTTCTGGTCATCATAATCATAATAAAAGTTAACTAAGTAAGATTTAGATATATAAAAAAACAGTATTTAAGGAGGTGCTGAGGTATAAAAAAGACAAAAAAAATAAATATGACTCTTTAATCCCTTAGATGATGCCAACTCTTAAACCCACCTCCGTGGGTTTTCCCTGTGTAGCCGAGAATTCCATTCGCCCGGTTAAATATTTTAAACTATTAAACTCTAAAACCACCCGGTCAAACCACCTGGCGAAACTACCCGAACAAACCACCGGGCGAATGGAATATGCCTTTATGGGCACGCTACGCGAACGCGGCTACACAAGGGAAACCCACGGAGGTGGGTTTAAAGGGATGGGTTGATATCAAAAAATCGTGCTTTTTGCTAAAATAGTAAAGAAAATTATGGTAAGTTCACTATCATCACCGAGGTACAAACATTAATAAAAGGTAAAGAAATTTGTCCGCTAAAATATCACTGTAGTATTTACGACCCGTAATATATGAGTAACACGGTAAAAGATGTGGAAGACAAACTGCTATACGAGCGATATAGAGTACTCGGTGAGTTAGGACGAGGTGGTTTTGGGGTCACTTTTTTAGCTGAAGACACAAAGTGTAACAATTCTCAGTGTGTCATCAAAAGGCTAAATTCAGAATATGCAGAAGTTGAAACAGCAAAACGATTATTTCATCGAGAAGCACGAATATTAGAGAGCTTAGAGAATAGTCATCAAATACCGAAATTTTTAGATTTTTTTCAAATCGATAATAGTTATTATTTAGTCGAAGAATTTATAGATGGTATACCACTGAACAAAATGTTAGGAGGTAGGTGGGCTAGAAAAGATGTTATAAATTTTTTACGACAAATATTATCAATATTAAACTTTATTCATCAACAAAGAATTATTCATCGTGATATTAAGCCATCAAATATAATTCAAAAAACAACAGATAGAAAATTTGTTTTGATTGACTTTGGAGCAGTCAAGAAATTAGAGGACAATCAACATGCATCCCTAACACAACAAGGAATGCAAACCAAGATAGTAACTCAAGGATATAGTCCCCCAGAGCAAATGGAAGGAAATGTATGGTTTTGTAGCGACATATATTCTCTAGGAGTGACAGCAATACAACTTTTAACGGGGATGCATCCCACAACTTTAAGAAGAGACCAAAATGATAACGTAATATTACCGGATGTAGATACTTGGTTAGCTAGTATTCTGAAAAAAATGGTGTACTACCAACCAGAAGAACGGTATCAATATGTCTCAGAAGTGATTAGTGATTTAACAAGAGAAGAAACCAGTCCTTTAATACAGCAAAATCAACGCTCAACACAAGTACCTAGGATGAATTCTCAGATGAATACAGTTGATGGCAACAGTAATTCTTTCCTGAAAAACAGAAAGCCGATACCGCTTGCACTCTCAGCTGTAGCTATAATTGTAGGGCTAACCTCAACAATCGAATTAATAAATCCATTTATTAGACCATTATATCATTTAAATAAAGGCAATGAACTGCTTGACAAAGGTCAACCGGATGCAGCATTAAAAGAATTTGACCAATTAGTTAAAATTCAACCCTACTCGGTTCAAGGATGGCAAGGAAGAGGTGACGCGCTTTTAAGTTTAGGACGTGATTTAAAAGCCTTACAATTTTATAATCATGCCATTTCTTTACAGCCAAAAGATATTAAAGTATTGAGTAAAATATATATTAATAAAGGAAAGATAGAATATAACCAAGGGAACTATAAAGAAGCATTAAGTACTTATGAAAGAGTTATAGATTTAAACCCTAATAATCCAGAAGGTTGGAGTGGAAAAGGTTTAGCTTTAATAGGTTTAGGTAAGTCTGAGGAAGCATCAGAAGCGTTTGCTACACTCAAATCAAAAAACCCAGAAGAACCGAGAATTTGGCAGGAGATTGGTTTTGCTGTCGAAATTTCTAAGGGACAATCAGAAGCAAAGCGATATTTTGAAGAAGCTCTTGAAAGCTATAATGATTTAATTTCAAGTCAACCAAATAATGTAATAGCTTTAACTGACCGAGGTTCTGTGTTCTTAAAATTAAGACGACCACAAGAAGCTCTTGACTCTTTTAATCAGGCTTTAGCGGTTGACAAGAATTTTTATGAAGCATTGTTAGGTAAAGGCAATACATTAGATATATTAGGCAAGCCTCAAGAAGCACTTGCTGCTTTTGATGAAGCGATTAAAGTTCGTTCAGATGATTATCAAGTATGGGTAAATCGAGGTTGGTTGCTATTACAAAAAATTAAGAATCCTAAGGAAGCTTTAATTTCATTTAATAGAGCAATTCAAGCTAGAGAAACATTTCATCCAGCTTGGTTAGGTAAAGGATTATCTCTTTTAGATATAGAAGATAATGGTACTAAAAACGAAAGACTACAGGAAGCGTTGACTGCATTTAATAAAGCTAAAGAATTAAACGATAAAGACCCTTATGTTTGGGCTAACCGAGCTAGGGCTTTAAAAGAATTAGGTAAAACTCAGGAAGCAAGGGAATCAGAACAAAAAGCTCGTGAACTAGGACTACCTCCCGGTGCTATTGATGGGATGCAGTGAGCGAGCGAAAACCCCACCCCCAACCCCCTCCCCGCACGCGGGGAGGGGGCTACGAAAATATACAGAAATATTGTTGATTTTTGTTTGATTTTTGGGAATATTTGGAAATATTTATCGTAAATCTTAGCCCCCTCCCCGTAAACCTACCGCGTACACACAAGTCTCGAAATAGTTCTAAAGTTCCACAAAATAACCCCGAACTTTAGTTCAGGGATTTTATGGACTTACAGCAGTTTGCGGGTAAATGAGGTACATAGGTTTAATACCAAACTCTTGTGGGGTGGGCATCCTTGCCCGCCCGGTTGTATTTCACTAACTAGAAATTTGCTGTATGTGTACACGATAGCCCCGTAAACGGGTTGGGGTTTTCAGTGTCACGAGGGATGCTAAACCTAGATTTTTTTATTTTTTAATCAGAAATAAATCCATATCTTTAGGGTTGGCGTAAACCTATTTGAGAAGCAAACAAAATGACTGAAGTAAATGAACAAGAAATGAGCAGTTTATGGCGTGTAAAGTGAACATCTGATTCCACTACAATAAAACTCACAAATAAATTCAGATGTCTCGACTTATATAGGTCATCCAAACAGTGTATAGGAGCAAAAAAATGAAGTTAGGAACAAAAAAGACAATTAAAAACTTCTTACAAAAATATAATTCTGATAAAGTCAAAGCATTTGCAGGATTAGGCTTGATAGCCTTAAGTCTGACTCTAGGTCTCACTATTTTAGCTCCAAAATATGTAACAGCTTCCGACCATGATGATGGTGAAGTGGATACCAAGGGACGCAACGTAAATTTAACTGATTTATATGTATTCCGGGAGCAAGACCAAAACCCTTCTGCGCGTAAAGATGACTTAGTTTTTATCATGAACACTAACCCGCGCTCCGTAGCTCGGCAACAGTATTATTTCAGCACTAATGCACTTTACGAATTTAAAGTTAGTCGTGTTGCTAACAAAGATGAAACCCCTACAGGTAAAGAAGATATCGTTCTGCAATTTCAATTTAGCCCACCTAACAACAACGGTGAACAACAATTTAGACTAACAGCAATTGCAGATGGTAAAAAGAGAAGTTCAGAAGGTCGGACTACCTCATTAAACGCAAACCATAAAAACCCAACCATCAATAACTTATTTCTAGGGAATACACGAGTAGACGTATTCGCTGGATTGCGGGAAGACCCCTTCTTTTTTGACGTTGAACAATTCTTCCGAGTTCGTGCAGGAGCTTTGGGTATCGGTCCTGCTGTGGGTTTTCGTCCTACGAATCAAGCAATTGACTTTGCTAAAGGATATAACGTCAACTCCATTGTAGTCAGGATTCCACGCTCCTTTTTAGCGGGATATTCTAATGCAACGACTTTTGACGTTTGGCAAACTATCTCAGTCAGGGACCCTCGGACTGGTAAATTTCAACAATTTGAGCGTCTAGGACGACCAGGAATAAACGAAGGTTTGATTGTTACCAACGACTTTCTCAATGCATTCAACAGCATTCCTCCAACCGCTGACTTAAGTCCTGCTGCTGCACCTGTTGGAGCAGAAGCGAAAAAAACGCTCAAAGCTCTTGGCAATGACAATCAACGCACAAATGCTTTATTGGGTGCTTTTCTTCCCGATGTCATGCGGATAGATACTAATATTTCCAGTGGTTATGGTAATGCTCTCAATGCTAAAGGTAGCCCTATTGCTGGACGCAAGCTAGCTGATGATGTGATTGATATCACTTTAGGTGTACTTACAAATCAGGCGGTAAAAACCGATAATGTGTCTTATGAAGGTACTCCTGGCAATCCATCCCAAGGTCACAAACCATTAGAGCAGCAATTCCCTTACTTAGCACTACCAAACTAAAAAGAATTTGTAACCGACCCTTATTCAAGAGGCTTGTAGTTGCGCTTTAGCGCCTCTTCTCTTTGCAGGAATGAGCGCTAAAGCGCAACTACGAACCTAATTACAAGTGTTCATAAAAAAGAAAAGTAATGATGCAAGCATTCTACAAACACCAACCAAAAATCCCTAAAGTTATTTGGCTACTACTATCAGCATCTATTGCAACTGTCTTGATAGTAGCTGTTTCAGTTCTTTTACATTCAAAGTCTAATAAACTAGAAGCTCCATTAGCCTATAATTTCTCTCAATCTTTACCTGGAACTGATAATCGTCGGACTAAATTATTGGAAGAAATTACTTTTTATCAAGAAAAAAATCGTCAAAATCCTCAAAGTGCCTTGAATTTAGCTTCCTTAGCTCAAGCCTACTTGAAAATGGCAAAAGCAACAGGCGAAAATAACTGGTACTTATTAGCAGAACAAGCAGCAAGGCGTTCTTTCGCTAGCTTACCCTTTAACAATCCTAGCGCAATTATTGTACTTGCCCGTATCGCCCAGGCTAGGCATGATTTTAGCGAAGCTATTCGCCTATCTGACCAAGTATTAAAATTGCAACCTCGTAACGAAAATGCCCTTGCTATCTTGGTAACATCCAACCTAGCAACAGGTAAATTAACGGAGGCAAAAACAGCTGCTGATACCCTAGTTAACAAAATTCCTACCCAAGGTAGTTTAACTTTACAAGCCTTGGTACTTAACGCACAGGGAAAGAATAAAGAAGCAATTGATACTTATAAATTAGCTCTCATTGCCGAAGAAGCTGGAGAAATGGGTAGTTCAGCTTACACGCGAGTATTACTTGGACAAATTTACTATAAACATGGGCAACTAGAGCTAGCAGAAAAACTATACAAAGAAGCACTGCGGATATTACCAAGAAATCCTTTGGCTCTACTACACTTGGCAGAATTGGAAACTAGAAAAAGTAATTATAATGAAGCACAAAGCCTTTACGCTCAAGTTCTACCAAATTCACAACAATCATCAACAATTTTTGACCATACTGTTTTGCTAAGTCAAGCAAGAATCAAGCAGTTACAAGGTAAAAAACAGGAAGCAGTCAATATTTTAAATAAAGCCGAAAATTTATTACGACAAGAAAATGCTAGCGGACATACAAACGGAAGCTTTGGACATCGACGCGAATTAGCAAGATTATTATTAGAAAAGAATAGTACTCAAGATATCACCGAAGCTTTATCTTTGATGCAATCAGAAATCAAGATTAGACGTGATACCCAAACATTAGATACTTTAGCTTGGGTTTTATTACGTTCCGGACGCACAAAAGAAGCCCAAAAAATTATTCAAGAAGCATTAGGTTCGGGTGTAAAAGATGCAGGTATATTTTACCGTGCAGGAATTATTGAAAAATCATTAGGAAATAAACAGCAGGCTTTAGCCTACGAAAAATTGGCTCTAGAAACAGACCCCACATTTGACGAACAAACTCGACGTACATTGGGACTGGGGTTAGAAAATTTTGGTTTTTAGTAGAAGTAAACAAATGAAAATAAAATTGCGTAGTAGATACTGGCTTTGCATTTTTTCCTTTATAGGAGCCTTTTTAATTTCATTATCACCTGCTCCTAGTTATGCACACTGGGCAGATTTATCAGTTGCAGAAATAACCGTAGAAAAGGCCCAAACCGAAATAATATTGACTTTTCCTACTGTTTTAGTAATTTCTGCCGATGATAACCAAAATGGACAAATTTCAACAAATGAAATTGCTAATCACAAAATCGCGTTAGAAAAGCTTTTAAGTAGTCGCATTCGTTTGGTTAATCAAAAAGAACAAGAAGGTGAAATCTCTATCGCACCTTCAAATAATTTACCATCAAATATTCAAAGTAATGACAAAACTCATACAACCTTGGAACTAAACTACACTTGGTCAGAACCAGTTGATGGACTGAAAATTGATTATAATTTCTTTCTTCCAAATGTACCTACAGCACATTGTCTCGCTACTGTTATTCAAGAAGGACGAACCCAAAACTTAGTATTTACACCAGAAAAACGCGAGTTTTCTTTAACTAATAGTTCTCTATGGCAACAAGTCGTAAGTTTTGTATTATTGGGAATTGAACATATTCTCACGGGTTACGACCATGTTTTATTTTTAATTAGTTTGTTAATGCTAGGTGGAGGATTTAGTTACTTATTAAAAGTAGTCACAGCTTTCACAATTGCCCATTCTGTCACGCTGTCATTGGCTGTTCTCAATATCGTTTCTTTACCTGTTATCTTTGTTGAAAGCGCAATTGCCCTAACAATTGTGTATGTAGCATTAGAGAATTTTTGGCGCAAAAATACGCGAGGACGTTGGTTACTCACTTTCGTTTTTGGACTTATCCACGGTATGGGTTTTGCTGGTGTACTTAGGGAGATTAATATTTCTCAATCTAACTTGTTTGTTTCATTAGCTAGCTTTAATATTGGGGTAGAAATTGGTCAAATTTTTATTGTCTCTATTGCCTTTTTGGCTTTTCGTGCTTTACGAAAACAACCTTGGGAATTAACTTTTCGTCGGTTAGTATCTGCTGGTGTTGTTGCTATTGGGTTATTTTGGTTTGTTCAACGAGCTTTTGGATTGTTTGGTTGATTAAGCATAATAATTTAGAGACATTTATAGACATGTAGAGACGCGATAAATTTTATAGACGCGATAAATTTTATAGACGCGATAAAATTTTATAGACGCGATAAATTTTATAGACGCGATAAATTTTATAGACGCGATAAATTTTATAGACGCGATAAATTTTATAGACGCGATAAATTTTATAGACGCGATAAATTTTATAGACGCGATAAAATTTTATAGACGCGATAAATCGCGTCTCTACATTTTATTTCCAAACCCTCCTCCCCCAGGAGTCTCAATCACAAAAACATCCCCAGGTTGCATTTCCACAGTTCCAGTACTATCTAAATTCTCTTGACTTCCATCCCGACGTTGCACCCAATTACGTCCAATAAGTCCCACTCCCCCACCATTTAAGCCAAAGGGAGCAACTGAACGATGGTTAGAGAGAATATTTGCAGTCATATTTTCCAGAAATTTGATACGACGGATAACCCCATTACCTCCCGAATGTTTCCCTTTACCCCCGCTATTGGGACGCAAACTAAAGCTTTCTAAAAGTACAGGATAGCGAGTTTCTAATACTTCTGGGTCAGTTAAGCGAGAATTAGTCATATGAGTTTGAACTGCGTCTGTACCATCAAAGTTAACCCCCGCTCCCGAACCACCGCAGATAGTTTCATAATATTGATATCGCTGATTCCCAAAAGTAAAGTTGTTCATTGTCCCTTGAGAAGCAGACATTACACCTAATGCTCCGTACAAAGCATCGACAATAGCTTGGGATGTTTCCACATTACCCGCAACCACTGCTGCTGGATAAGTAGGGTTAAGCATACAGCCTTCGGGGACAATAATTTCTAGGGGATTAAGACATCCCGCATTTAAGGGTATATTATCATCAACTAAAGTCCGAAATACATATAAAACTGCTGCTTGAGTTACAGCTTTAGGAGCATTAAAGTTACTATTTAGTTGTTGGGATGTGCCAGTAAAATCAATTGTTGCGCTACGTGTTTCCCGGTGAATAGTTACTTTTACTTGAATTTGCGCTCCGCTATCCATTTGATAAGTAAAAGAACCATCTTTTAAAACATCAATTGCTCGTCTGACCGCTTCTTCCGCATTATCTTGCACAAATTTCATATAAGTTTGGACTGTATCGAGTCCATATTGAGCAACCATTTTTCGGAGTTCTTGCGCTCCTCTTTCGTTGGCTGCAATTTGTGCTTTAAAATCGGCTATATTTTGGTCAGGATTACGTGCTGGATAGCGATGATTTAATAGTAATTCTCTGACTTGGGTTTCTCGAAAGTTTCCTTCTTCTACTAAAAGAAAATTATCAAATAAAATTCCTTCTTCTTCTACTGTAGTGCTGTTACTTGGCATCGAACCAGGAGTTATTCCACCAATATCCGCTTGATGTCCACGAGATGCTACGTAGAAGAGGGGAGTGGGGAGTGGGGAGTGGGGAGTAGTGGGGGAATTGAGGAAGACGGGGGTGATGGCTGTAACGTCGGGAAGGTGGGTTCCTCCGTTATAGGGGTTATTTGATAGGTATACATTTCCTGCTTTAAGGGTGTCGGCTTTATCGTTTATTAAACTGCGGACACTTTCGCTCATTGAACCTAAGTGTACTGGTATATGAGGTGCGTTGGCTACTAATAATCCTGATTGGTCGAAAATAGCGCAGGAAAAATCTAGACGTTCTTTAATATTTACTGATGCTGCTGTGTTTTGCAGGACAATCCCCATTTGCTCAGCGTTAAATTGATATAAATTCTTGAAGATTTCTAAACGAACTGGGTCGGGTTGAGATGTTGTGTTCATTTTAAATTTAATTAATATTGAAATGTTGGAAAATTGTTGCTTTCACTTATCTATGTAATTTGGAATCAGCGTTAACAAGTCAGTAACTCCTACATCTATTCCCTCTTGGAATAAAAGTGTAGTTACTTGTCCACGATGATGTGTTTGGTGATTAAAGAAATGAAATATCAGGCTTCCAAATTCTTTAACTGCTGGTATACCTTTCATATCATTGTATCTCAGGTAATAAGATAAATCGCTTTCGCTCAGTTCATTACACCAGTTGATAATAATATTATCTAATTTTGTACGCTCCTGGAAAAGTTCCCCGAAGTCGGTGTAGAGATTTTGGTCTAGAGATTTTGGTTGCTCTGTTTGACGCAGTGGTTCAAGTTCTATATGGTTTGCTGGATGTGTGGAAAATCTTTTTAACCAAATAATATCAGCTACTATTATATGATTGAGCGTGCCTATTACGGAACCAAAGAAGGCTTTTTTATTTTCTTTTAATTTTTCAATTGGAAGTTTTGCAGATGCTAGATATAGGCTTTTATTCATCCACTGGTTGTATTGAGCCATTAATTTAATTTGGTTAAGTGATATCATATTACACACCCCCTGAACGGTTACAAACTAGCTTTTAGGTCAACAGAAGCCTTCTTCAAACCGAATGTTCCACTTTTTGCTGTAGGCATTTAAACTAAATAAAGGTCGCCCAGTCATTTGACCGTAAAATACAATACTACTTGAACGAAGAATTTTATCGATAATATATTTATACAAACAAATGAATAATCACGTAAAATTGTGGTATAAAATATATTCAAACATATTTAATGAATGCAAAATGAATATAACGAAAATAAAACAAAGCATTAATGAGTTAGATAGTTTCTGTAAAACTCTATCAAATAAAAAACAATTAAGCAATCAAGAAATAGAAAACTCGTTGTCTTTTGGTTTGCATTCTGGACGATTACACCAATTGCTCGCTTGGGTGTAGGTATTTCACTTTTATTCTTACTGCAGGTCTCACTCCATCACGGTGAAGATTAACAAGAGCATAACTGCGAATGCTGCTGCGAGGTCCTACAAATGCTGCGCGAGATGAACTTTCATGAAGTCGAGTTCTCAGCCACCACCACGAGCAGCCTTTTTTTTCTCCGTTTTCAACGATATAATCCTTTTCAATTTTTTTATCATACACATATAACCAGCAACCATCGTCTTTTTTTACTTTGGCATATTCTGTACCTATTGTTCGTCTGGTTATATTGCTATTACTGGTATCAGTAAAGGCTTTTACTTCAGCAACACTGAGTAAAAAAACTTTATCTTCCGTATCAGGACTGTTTTGGCCATTATTTGTACAAAGAGTAGTTAGTATTTGAGACTGCTCAATGATATTGAATGCAATGTCATAAAAATGATTGTTCAACCACTTTCGCAGGTCGCAGGTCTGCCAAGTAACATCAATTAATTCACTATGATACCGTTTGCAATCTAAAATATATTCGCTTAAGATAAATAATTCGCTTTCTGATTTTTCCAACACCCGCCACTTTATCGGTACTCGACTCAAACCGCCAGATGTCTGTAGGTAAGCACCAAAAACAACTATGTCACCAGTTTTTACATTTTTATCTATTTCGTTAATATATCCCATAAAGTTTAACTCTTGTGCCGTAAGTCCCTCACTATACCGTAAGGTTAGTGATTACGGGAATAACACTCTCTGAAAACAAATATGTCAATGTCAAAGGGAATAAATCACCCTACGACGGTGACATCAGCTACTGGAGCGAGCGCAATAGTAAGCTCTATGACGAGGAAACCTCTAACGCCTTAAAAAGGCAAAACCATACATGTGGACATTGTGGATTAAAGTTTACTAGTGAAGAACGAGTACACTTACACCATATAGATGGGAATCACGGCAATTGGAAACCTAACAATCTAATTGCAATACACGAGTCCTGTCACTTGGCATCTTGGCGGTTCGATAAATTTATTATATATTTTTACGAACCGCCAAGGAGCCAAGGAAGCCAAGAAGGTAAATTTTAATTTCTATTCATAATCGTTGCAAAACTAAATGATTTCTTTCTGTTAATTGTGCTTCCCAGTTTGGTTCAACCACAATGGTACTAATTTTTTCTACTATAATCGCAGCTCCTTTTATAATATCTCCCGGTTGTAAATCTTCCCTTCGGTAAACTGGGGTATCATACCATTTATCGGCAGTAAACATTTTGACTATTTCTACTGTTGCTGAAGCTTCATTTATATTTCTGGTACGAGTTATCAAAGGTTCTTCAGGAGTATCCATTTTCTGAATTACTTCTACTGATGCTGATTCTACAATTAAAGCTTTTTCTAATTGAATAAAACCATAGCGAGATTTATGTTCTATTTCAAATTCTTCTCGCATCATTGCCACATCCGAACTAAAATTAATACCCAAAGTAGAATTAGTCCCCTCATATTTTAGATTCACCTTCCTAACAACCTCCTCCTCTATTTTCCCCCCTTCCCTCTCAGGGAAGGGGGGTAGGGGGGTTAGGTCAGCTTGGGTTTCCAATGTTTCCATTAACTTTTGTAACTGAGGAATTAATGCTCGTGTCAAAGGTTGTTCTACTCCGCTCTCTTTTATCGCTCGCACATCAGCTAATCCCATTCCGTAAGCTGAGAGAACTCCCGCATAAGGATGCAAAAATATCTGTTTCATCCCTAACGTGTCCGCAATCAAACAAGCGACTTGCGCTCCCGCTCCCCCAAAGCAACAAAGCACGTACCTGGTTACATCATAACCCCGTTGCAGGCTAATCTTTTTCACCGCATTCGCCATATTCTCGACTGCAATGGGAATAAATCCAGCAGCGACTTGTTCGGGTGTGCGGATATTTCCTGTGGTTTTGGCAATATCTTGAGCTAATTGGGTAAATTTAGAGATAACAATTTCCTTATCTAAAGGCAAATTACCATCAAGTCCAAAAACAGAGGGGAAATATTGAGGATGAATTTTACCCAACATGACATTTGCATCAGTCACAGCTAAAGACCCCCCACGACGATAACAAGCAGGCCCCGGATTTGAACCAGCTGATTCTGGTCCGACACGATAACTAGAACCATCAAAAAATAAAAGCGACCCACCACCGGCTGCAATAGTATGAATATCCAAAACTGGTACTCGCATACGTGCTCCGGCAATTTCTGAGTCCATCTGTCGTTCGTATTCTCCTTTAAAATGGGCAACATCTGTGCTTGTTCCCCCCATATCAAAGGTAATTACTAACTCAAAACCACCTCTTTTACAAGTTTGTACAGCACCAACAATACCCCCAGCAGGGCCGCTTAAAATACTATCTTTACCTTGAAATTGTTGAGCATCAACTAAACCTCCGTCAGATTTCATGAACATTAATCTGACTCCTGGTAACTGACTTGCTACTTGATTGACGTAACGACGCAGAATAGGAGTTAAATAAGCATCAACGACTGTGGTATCCCCTCGACTCACTAGTTTCATTAAAGGGCTAACTTGATGGGATACAGAAATTTGTGTAAATCCAATTTCTTGAGCGAGTTCAGCTACTTGTTGTTCGTGTCGGGGGTAGCGGTAGCTATGCATAAACACTATGGCACAACTACGAACGCCCAAATTATAAACTTTTTGTAAGTCTTCTTTAACTTGTGTAATATTTATTGGCGTTAATTCATTCCCTTTCGCATCGTAACGTTCATCAACTTCAATCACCTGCTCGTAAAGCATGGTTGGTAAAATTATATTACGCGCAAAAATATCTGGACGATTTTGATAGCCTATCCGCAAAGCATCTTTAAATCCTTTAGTAATTACTAACGCAACTCTGTCTCCTTTTCTTTCTAAGAGCGCATTTGTAGCCACTGTTGTTCCCATTTTGACAACTTCTATTTCATCGCAATTTAATGCTTCTTTGCCAGAAATACCTACGATATCTTTAATTCCTTGGATAGCTGCGTCTTGATATTGTTCGGGATTTTCGGAAAGTAATTTATAAACTATTACCCATTGTTGGCTTGGAAGGGGAACAATTAAGAAGCGTTCGGGATGTTCTGAGAGTCTGTTTATGATTTTTTGCTGGTCTGTAACGGCTACAAGGTCTGTAAACGTGCCACCTCTGTCAGCAAATACTTTCAACATGACTCTAAATTTCCCCTGATAATATTTTTAATATTACACGTATTATAAACTCCTGTAGTGGGTTCATGAAGTGGAACGGAGCGCTAACGCACTACAAAATTTGATAAATTATATATAGTAATTCAGTACTTAGCTCACCATGACCAGAAGCCTAGCAATCGCAGAAGATATTACAACTTTTCGTCAAGTGCAAGAAAAGTTGGGTTTAACCTTATCTGAAGATAGCGAATTTTTCACAGAGTGGATGGCTGAGTTACCTGAATTAGACGAAGCAGAGCAAACTCGCTTAGCTCAGGTACAAAACAATTATCTTTATCAAATCTCTGATGGTATTCTTTTGGAAGAAACCATAAAAATGGTTGTACTTTCCCCATTACTGGAATTAGCAGGCTTTTATCAAGCTCCCTACAAGTTTAGTACAGAAGTGTCTGTTGATATCGAAGCACAGGGAGATAACGACGAGGTATTACGAGGACGTATTGATGCACTGGTTTTACAGCAAAAACTGTGGATTGTTTTAATAGAAGCGAAAAAAACCACTTTTGATTTAGAACTTGCTATCCCCCAAACCCTATCTTACATGGCTGCACATCCAGAATTAGAACAACCGCTTTATGGGATGGTCACCAACGGTAGCAGCCATTTGTTTATCAAAACTTTAGGGAAACAATATGGAATTTCTGATATTTTTTCAACACGTTCGCAGTATCGATATAATCTGAACGAGGTGTTAAAAATTCTCAAGCATTTGGGACGTTTGGTTGCTGGGGATAAGACATAGTATTTCTTTGCAGAGCAACATATTGTGTAAAACCCCACTGAATTAAACAGCAGGGTTTTGTGTAAAAGTTTTATTTACTCCTCTTGGTTTTCAGCTTGCGTAATTTCTTGTTGCAATTGTTGCACTTGTTCCACCGTTAAACTAGTCGCCTTCGCAATCACTTCAAAGGATAATCCTTCTTTAAGTAGATTGACAGCAATACGCTGAACCTCTTCTTCTCGACCTTGCTCTCGACCTTGCTCTCGACCTTGCTCTCGACCTTGCTCTCGACCTTCTTCTAGACCTTGCTCTCGACCTTCTTCTAGACCTTCAGCTATAATTGATTTATAAATGACTGACTCGCGCATAATATCTCTCCGTAATAAACGTTTAATCACCTCTTCCTTCAATACTAACCCAGCCAAAATAGCAGCAGATGCCGTTACATTACTTTGTGCATTTCGGTCAGTAATAGTTTCAATTTGGGCTGCGACTGCCTGTAAAGTTCTAGCTTGATTATCAGTATTGCTGAGAACTGCGAATGGAAGTAAGCCCGGGGTCTGTAGAAAAACATCAGTTGGCTGCTCCCACATGCGAATGACTTGGAAACTATGAAAAGTTCTTTCTAAAGAAAATGTATCTTGTCGAACTAGCTCTGAATCAATCTGTTGCAAATAAACAACAAATTGAAGCATTCGTTTATGAGGGAAACGTCGATATCCACGCAAACGGTAATCCGTCATGCGAAAAGGGATTTTCGGGTCTGGGTCAGTCTGAAATTCGATGTGCAGAACAAGGTCGTCCGATTGCAACAAAATGATGCTGTCAGCACGAATTGGTTCGAGAGAAAGTTCTTTAGGACTTAGCTCTGTAAGTTCGATTGGTTGACCTAACAGCCAAGTAGCAAAATTGGTGGGAAATTTTTCAGCAAGGAATTTGCAAATGTTATCGTACATTCAAAATATCATCGTTTTGTTCTAATGCATAACGATTATGAATCAGTTTCAAAACTAATTTTTAATCAGATTAAAATAATTTACAGAAACATAATTGATTATAAAATATACCACTGAATTACATCGCGATTCACAGGCTACGCAAACGCTTCTCTACATTGTTGGACGGAGATGTCTCGTATACAATTTAAATACGTAACAGCTTACTACTGCAGGCTGACATAAATAACTTACCAGCTTAAAACCTCTGGAAGCTTTACTACATAAGCTTTATTTCCTTTTGCCCTCTGCCTCCGTACTTCTGCCTTCATACACTACCTCCCATTGCGAAGTATATTTAGGGCATTACTGACGCGATTACCTGGTTCGCGGTTAAAGCGAGCGTTGGGGGCTTGGATGATTTGCAAAACTTTCGTGAATTCTGCGATAGCTTGTTGACGCTGTTGTGAAGAAAGATTGCCGTTTTGCCAAGCGGTAGCCGTATCCCGTGCAATTTGTCCGAGAACCGTCGCAGCATAAGCAGGTGAGTGTTTCCGATTACCGATTAAAATTGTTCGCAGTTTGGGAACCAGATCCAACGCTGCAACCCCCATATCCCCAATCCCGATGATTGCGTTATTGCGTTCGTCATCGCTCTTTGAGTCTAATCGCGCTTTGTAATATGGTAAGAGATAGGAGGCTGATTGGGAACCATAACGCCGCAACTGGGTTAGTGCTTGATATTGAATCGATACGTTGGGATGTTGTATCAATCGTCCGATAACAGGTAAACCTTGATTTTGTCCCAAGCGGAATAATGTCCAAGCTGTTGCTAGTTGCATCCAGGGATTATTATCCTTGAGGGCATTTTTCAGGGCAGGAATAGTTTTGCGATCGCCCAATCGACCCAGTGCAATCGCTGCATTTACCCGTACCAGTTTTTCGGGGTTATCGGGGGCTGGTGGGTTTTCACGGAAATAGGGAATCGCTGCTGACAAAGGAATTTGAAACAACTCACCTGGCTTTCTGGGTGGTGGTACATAACGCCCATTATCTTGTAATAATTCCAGCAGGTTAGGAACTGCAGACTGAGCAGAACCTCCCATATCACCCAGCCGTTGAGCAGCTTCCAAGCGCACGATTGGCTCCGGGGCTTTTAAAGCTTGTACTAATCCTGGTAATGCTTTTGTTCCTAACAGTTCTAAAGCACGACTAGCAGTATCGCGGACGTACTCATCCTCATCTTTAAGGACTGCAAGTAATACGAAAGTGGTGCTTGCATCTGCTTCCGAGCCGAAGACTTTAGGTAAAAGTGAGCGATTATCTCGAAATAGCTGGGCAGCATTACGGCGCAATGCGGGGTTGGGATGCTGTATAGCTTCCAACCAGTAAGCAAGTAAGGGCGTAGAAGCTCCGATTTCCGCCAACGCCCATGTAGCATTGAGTTTTACCCAAGGGTCGCGGTCTTGTAGAGCTTGGGTGAGTGGTTGTGTTGCGGCAATTCTGGCAGGTAAACCAATTTTACCCAAGGCCGCTATCGCAGTAATCCGCAAAAGGCTTTCGGGGTTTTCTGGAGGGTTTGGTGGGCTACGTCGCTCTTCGGTGCTTGACGAAGGGGAAAAGATGGGTATGCGAGATGGAAGACGTAAACTTGGTAAACTCGGTAAACCCCCAGGTAAACCCCCAGATGGCACTATTGCTCTTTGGGTACTGCTCATCATCTCAATCAATGCGGGGATGGCGGGAACTGAAGCATCGGTAAGGTTTCCTAGAACCTCTGCGACACCGCTTTTAACTAGAGTATCGGGGTCTGACAGTGCTTGAAGCAGTTCCGGCACGATATTTTGTTGGCTATTATTTTGTCGGCTATCACTGAGTTGTTGAATAATTTGGCGACGTTTTTCCACATCCGCAGTGCGGAGTTGTTCGACTAATTCGGTAACGACAACGGGTTTTGTTGAGGTGGGTGATGTCTGTGATATTACTGAAGACGAGGGACTAGATTTTGTCATTTGAGCCGCGACGGATGTTGTACTAGCAGAAAAGGTTAAAACCGCCAACAGCTTAACAGCAAAATAGATTCGACAATTCATCATACTGGGTAACTAGGATTTAGAATAATGATTACTGACGGATTATTATAAACATTACGTATATAGATATACTCTGATTTTACTAACTCATTCCGCACTACGCAATAGTGCGAGGTCACCCCCAACTACAAAGCGAGATACAATGCAATCAGAAGACACTTTTATTTGGGCGTTTTTTTCATCGTTAAACCTCAGTGGGAATTCTATCCTGATTGGAGTAGTCTTTGGGACTATCCCAATAACCAATACCCCTGAGTATTCGATTTTCAAAAACAGTAATCACTACCGCTTCTTTAGCTTTCCAAAAGTACTCTACAGCAACCAAGCTTTTCTCTTTGACACCAGGTCTCCCTAAAACTTTTACTAGTTCTTCTGCAGCAATTTGCAGGGTTATTGGTTGACGACGAATAAATGTGGTACATTTAGTACTAGACATATAATTGGAGATACTATACTCTCCTGTAAATTCGGCAACTGATTTATAATTTTGATTGACAGATTTATTGACAGATTTATTGGGGAGTTGAATTACATTCTCCTTAAGGCTGATGATTAGCAGTGGTGTTTTATGCCAGAAGCTTTACTGACACTATTCTCAATAGGCTTCTTAGTTTCTGGTGGTAAAATACAAAGGGGAAATTGTTTATTTTTTTTGATAGCGTTGAATCAAAGCGATTGCGGCTTGATAGTGTTTTTCGACTAATTCTCTTGGGTAAATTATTTGAGCGTTTTCGAGATGACGGTAGACCCAAAGCATAAATTCGTTTAAGGAACGTGGCGGTAGGGGGACAATATAGTCAACATGGCTTGGTTCACCTGTTGTTTCGTTGCTGGGACCGAGGGTAATTTTTTGTTTGAGATGGCGACGTTCGCCTTCTATAATAAATTTTGTGACGGGAGGAAAGAAGCGAACTTTGACGGTGACAAATTCTAAGTTTCCTTCTAGTTCTTGCTGTTGTGCTTCCACTTCCCCTAAAAATAAACCCCAACCATTTTCTAGGAGTTGGTAAGCTTTGGCTAAACTTTCGCGCTGTAATGATACACCGCGTTCGCTGTCTTCTATAATTCGGCAATAGTTACGGAAACGATTGAGTCTACCGATAGCTAAATGTTTGTTGTGAGTATATTCGTAAAGTAGATACCAAGCGATGTCATTGTAAATTAGTTGTAGCGGATAGACTCGCTGTAGTCCGATGTGAGTATTAGTGTAGGGATTGCTACTGCGAGATATTTCGATAGCTTGTCCCGAAATTATGGCTTTTTCGAGTTTCGATAGTTGATGAAAGAGGTTATCGCGGTTTTTACCCAGTGCAATCATTTCTTCTGGGTCTGTATAAACTATTGCTTTGTTCAGATATTGACGAATGGGGTAAAAAAATACGCCACCTAATTCTAAATCTAAACCTCGCAATCGCTGGGTGAGGGTTTCGTGAATGCGTCTGATTTGTGGGTCACCTTGAAATTTGGCTTGGGAGTCTAAGGCATTAATTGCTACTTTAAATTCGTCTAGGGACATGGCTCCTGTACCGAGATAATAACCCCAGCGATACATGCGCTTGTCGAGAATTCCGTATTTACGCAGTGTCTCTAAGTCTTTACGCAGGGTGGGAGTGGAAGGGTAGCCTATGGGTAGGTCTACTTTGAATTCTGCTGCTACTTCTAAAAAACGCAGTCGTACTTCATCAATTGCATCGTGGTGCTTATCTGGGGAGTTTTGTTTTGGGTTCATGGGGTCGGGACAACCAACACCAGGATATTGAAGAATGGTTGCGATTAAGAGTAGCAAGCGCTCAAAGCTTTGATGTTCGGCGTAACGATGCATTTATGACTGCAAATTGGTTTTTATATTTAACGTAATATATGATACTACTTATTGCCAAGAAACAAAAAATATTGCCCATAATTGTTTGTTATCTACGGCTAATTCTGATGTAATTGCTTTATCAGCGATTTTGTCCGTATTCAAGAGAATATTTTCTTTTACGAGCATGTTGACCGCAAACAAGAGTATCTTATGTTTGTAGTGAGGACTTTAGTCCTTACGTCAGGACTAAATTAGAGCACGAGCACGTTTTTAGTTTGTTGAAAACATCTAAGGGGAGAGATGTGTTTTCTTTCCGGGTGGAGCGCAAAATTGAAAATTTTCGAGACGGGAAGAGTTGTAATTTTGTTTGTAGTCAAAACTAGATAAAACTCTATCCGACAATTGATAATTCATTATTGATAATTTGTAATTCATGAAAACTCTTTATGTTTCTGCACAGTATTGCTATGTGACGCTTCAGCAGGAAGCTTTGGTGATTAAACAAAAGGATAAGGTTTTATCGGAGGTACAGTTACCTTTGTTAGAGCAGGTTTTGATTTTTGGTTCGTCGCAGATGACTACTCAAGCTATTCGCGCTTGTTTATTTCAGGATATTGCAATCGCTTATTTGTCGCGGATGGGTTATTGCTATGGAAGGATTTTACCAATAGCGCGCAGTTATCGGCAACTATCGCGCTATCAACAACAATTGGATGTGGTTGATAGATTGGTGACAGCGCAGAGGATAGTTTGCGCGAAGTTGAAAAATTGTCGAGTGCTATTGCGACGTCAGAAAAAACGTGTAGATTCGGATGTTTTGGATAAAGTACTCCAAAGTTTGGATTATTTTGCTGAGGAAGCTAAAAAAGCTGAGAGTTTGGATCAGTTGATGGGTTTTGAGGGTGCGGGTGCGGTACAGTATTTTTCAGGATTTAGCGAATGTTTGACCAATCCCAATTTCGTATTTGGTGGTCGCAGTCGCCGTCCTCCAGGTAATCCCGTAAATGCGATGTTAAGTTTTGGCTACCAATTGTTATGGAACCATTTGCTGGCTTTGATTGAATTACAAGGGCTTGACCCTTATTATGCTTGCTTACATCAAGGTCACGACGGACACGCAGCACTAGCGTCAGATTTAATTGAAGAACTGCGCGCTCCTATAGTTGATTCTTTAGTGTTTTATTTAGTAAATAAAAATGTCATGGACGCGCAGAATGATTTTGAGTATCGCGATGGAGGTTGTTTTCTAAATGATAGCGGACGTAAAAAGTTTCTCAATGCTTTTTTAATTCGTATGAATGAGGAAGTACAAATTAATTCTGAAGAAAAACAGCCTCGCTGGGATATTTTGACAACTCAAGTTAGAGCTTATAAGCAATTTGTTTATCAGCCAAGTCGTGCTTACAATCCTTATCAAATCCGCTAAGTTTATATGTTATTATATGTTGTAGCTTATGATATTCCTTGCGATAAACGACGTAAAAAAACTTCAGATTTATTAGAAGGTTATGGGCAAAGAGTTCAATATAGCGTATTTGAATGTATGTTGACCGCATCCAAATATCTGGAACTTCGCAAATGCTTAAAAAAAGTCATCAATTTAGATGAAGATAACCTACGCTTTTATCCTTTATCCGGTCATACTCTAAAGCAAATTGAAGTTTGGGGCGGTCTTCCTATTATTAAAGCTCCTGATTCAATAATTATTTAGGAGCAATTGCGAGGGATAAGAACAATCGCTGGAACACCTATTTTCTCGTTTTATCCCTCGTCGCCTTACTATGTAAGCTTTTCAGAGGTTTTATATTCGCTTTTTGGTCGGCTTTTTGGCAAAAAAATCTTATCCCTCGCAAACTACCTCTAGACTCCTTGTATGGTCAGGGTTTAAAATGGAGGGGTCTCCAAATATTGGGGAAATAAATTCAATGGAAACGTTTTTGAATTCCCACAAATCGTAAATTACGTTTAGTCTCGTCTCCAAATATTGGGGAAATAAATTCAATGGAAACTCTAACAACTCATCGAATTCTTCCATCTTGTAATTTGGGTCTCCAAATATTGGGGAAATAAATTCAATGGAAACATACCCGATGCTCCCCCTTCCTTTTCCCAGCGCACAAAGTCTCCAAATATTGGGGAAATAAATTCAATGGAAACGCCATAGTTTAGAAGATATACCCTAGTTTTTTTTCCACGTCTCCAAATATTGGGGAAATAAATTCAATGGAAACTTGGTATTACTAAGATAAACGTTCTTACAGCCGCGTTAGTCTCCAAATATTGGGGAAATAAATTCAATGGAAACAATTATGTTTTTGTCTTTGTTGTCGAGATTAACAAGTCTCCAAATATTGGGGAAATAAATTCAATGGAAACTAACCAGCTTGAGCAAACTGCTGAACTGTTTTGTGTTGTGAAGTCTCCAAATATTGGGGAAATAAATTCAATGGAAACTTACCAAGCCCGATGAATACTGCTCCTGTATATTGTCTCCAAATATTGGGGAAATAAATTCAATGGAAGCTCACAGGTCATACAGTTGAGTAATCGTTGCTTTATTGTCCTCAACATTTGGGGACAATAAATTAATGGTTTAGCCACGATTATTTTTTCTAATCTGAATAGAATTATTAAATTACAATTTTTGGTGAGTACAGGATTAATTTATTTAGTTAGCTTGTTATTCTTCACATTCAGCTACAAAGTTATGGCAAAGCTTTTAAGATAATCATCTCTAAATTTTAAAGAATAAATTTCATAACTAACAACAAACACCAAAATAAAAATATCAAACAGTAGCAACATATAAATTTATGCTGCATTACGCTGTTACTAACCCGAACTAGCTAGAGTTTGGGGTAATTTATTTTCCCTAACTTCTTAAATCAACATCTATTACATCCATCTATATTAGGCATACAGAGAAAACTATATTTGTCAACAAAAAAGAAAATATCTTTATTTTTTGCAAAAAAAGCCAACAGCCCTCAAATTAATTTATCCCAGCCTAAGCATTAAAAAATCTCAGTATTTTCAATTTAAAGACAAAATCGAAAAAATAATCATACAATAGAGAGCAGTAACGTCCCTAGGTTTAATACTGATATTATTAATCACTAAGATATACTGCATGACTATATATACAGCCATTAGTTTCGCCCCAGTCCAGGGTTTTATTGAAAAATCGCGCAAACTGAGAGACTTATTTGGTGCTTCTTTAATTCTCTCCTATATAACCTATGAATTAGTAGCAGTTGCAAATAATACTAATACTGTCGAAGACGTCATCTCTCCAGGATTAATTAATGTCCAGCAAGGGATGCCAAACCGCATTTTAATTAAAGGAGAATTTACACGAGATGATGTAACTAAAACCTTACAGTACACGTGGAAAGGGATATTAGAAGAGTGTCGGCTGTGGATAGAAAAAAAGATACCAGCAAAAGACCAATATTACTGGGAAAAAGAATGGTTGCGATGGCAAATGTACTGTTGGGAGGTATTTTGGGGACATGGAGAATCTCCCTCAGCAGCAATGCAAGATTTAGAAACACGTAAATTGCGTCGCGACTGGACGGGAATTAACTGGACTGGTGAAAGTTCGAGTTTGACTGGAACCGATGCTATTGCTTGGCCAAATTTAGGAAAGCTCAACTCTCACCCCGGAAATCAATTAAGCAAAGAAGAGAAAAAAGAATTAGAAAATTTTTACCAACGTCTTGCTTATGCGTTGGATATAAATAGAGAATCCGACCTACCACAAATTCAAGAAATACCAGCAAATACTCAAGTAGAAGGTAAATTTCTTAGTCCCCAAGAGCGATTAAGCATTCCCGAATTAGTTAAACGCTTAGTAACTCGCGATTATATTGCAAATAAAATCGGGATGCAAACTCAAGGTATCTACGTTTTCTCAGAAGGATTTACCGACGTAAGCCGCAAAACCCCCGACGGTCAAGGACTATGGACGGGTTGGTTTATGGGAGATGGAGATAAAGTTGGCGATACAATTAAAAAGATTTCTGAAGAATGCGGTGATGAGGGAATTAAAGAATTTAGCGACGCAATACGTCAGTGGGGAAATAATTTTTCTCAAAAATTTCCGAGTGATTTGGGTAAGATAATCTATGCTGGAGGTGATGATTTTTTAGGCGTAATTTACAGTCCCGACTCTCATCAACAAATGCCACCATTAAAAGCCTTAGAATGGTTAATAGAATTACCAAAAAAATGGCAAGAACACGGTCAGGAAATTAACTTAAGCGTCGGGTTTGTTTGGGCTGGTTCTAGCGTACCCCAAAGAGACATATTACAACATTGTCGAGAAGCCGAGAAAAAAGCCAAAAAATTAGGTCGCGAGCGCACGACAATTCGGGTTTTATTTAATAGCGGTCAATATATACAGTGGACATGTCCTTGGGAATATTTACGTATAATCAAACAATATCAAGACCGCGACGGTAAAGGTTGGGGAGAACAAGCTAATTGGGGTCATATTTATAATGATTTAGCACAATTAAAAGCCAGACACGCTATTCCCAGTAATGCGAAAAAAGAACATATTAACGAAAATATCGCTTTATATTTATATGATGCTTACTTTAATCAGAAAAAATCCGACAACAATATCTCCAGCAATTATATATCAAAACACGCTCAAAAAATAGTCGGCAGCACAGAAGGACAGCAAATTATAGATTGGATATGCGGCTTAATCAATATTGGCTGGCATTTAGCAAATTAGCAAGACTTTTTTGGGTTTTATTTAGTTAATCCTATTCCCTATTCCCTACTCCCTACTCCCCACTCCCTCTTTTATGTTTAAATTTATAATTTTAATCCATCCCTTAGGCTTAATGTACGGTAGTGCAGGAGGTTTTCTTTCACCAGAAAATCTTGTCGGACGTTCGGGTAGTAAATTTCCACCGGAAGCTGCTACTTTAGCTGGACTATTTTTTAGTTCTAACAAAGTCAAGCCTTTTACTACTCAAGAAGAATTAAGATGTAATTTACATGTTGCTGGTCCTTTTTGGGCTGAATGCGATAAGCCAGATGACTTTTACGTTCCCATTCCTTGGATTAAAATTATTGGGGACGAAACTGTAGATGAGTGGAAACTTTCTCGCGGAAAATGGTTGCGAGAAAAAAAAGATATCGAACCAGCATATCGCTGGCAAAATATTAATTATTGGAATGATTCTGCAACTAGCTTGAAGAAGAATGAAGCAGTTCGTAAGTCACCTTGGGAATTTGTCCCAATTTTACATCCTCGCACAAAAGAAGACGAACGTTGCACCTTACCAGAAGATGGTTTATTCCTAGAAAATGCCGTCAAAATGGAGGATGACACATGTTTAGTTTACCTTTCAACTCACGAATTACCCGAAGGTTGGTATCGATTTGGTGGTGAAAATCATCTTGTCGAAATTACCTCCCTTTCAATTCTTGAAGATAGCTGTATCTACGAACTTTTAGCTAAACCAATCGAGAAAAGTTGCGCTTTAATTACACCCGGACTTTGGGGGTCAAATCAACTTTCTTACCGCTACCCCAAACATCCAGATTTTCCTAAACAACGTCCATTAATGCTAACTGACAGACCAATTCCCTATCGCTATCGTTTGGGAGATGGAGAAAACAATACAAACAAAAACGGAAGCGGACGCATGAGTCGCGGACGTTATGCTGTTCCTCCCGGTACTGTATATGTTTTTCCCCAATCTTTGTCAAAAAATTGGTCTTCTTGGTCGGATGAATGGTTCCCTCAGGAAGGATTTAGCTTAAAGAAAGTTGGATGTAATTTATGTCTACCTATTGATATTGAAGGAGTCGTATAATGTATAGTAAAGCTTATGGAATAATTCAGACATTTGCACCACTTCATGTAGGAGCAGCAGCTGGAGAAGAAAGCGGTAATTTAAATTTAATCTTCCGCGACCAGTTTACCCAAACGGGAGTTATTCCTGGTAGCTCCATTCGCGGTCGGATGCGTTCAGAAATGCGTCGTCAGAAAAATGAAGATGAAGCAAACAAATGGTACGGTAAGGAAGCAGAAGCAGGAAAACCAGATAGCACAACAGAATCTTTAGTTAAATTCGAGTACGCTTCTATTGCTTGGTTACCTGTTTTTTGTCCCGGACAACCGATAGTTTGGGTAACGTCTCCTCGTTTGCTCAAACGTTATCAGCGAATTGCATCTAAAAATTCCGGTTCTCCTCTCAAAAATCTTAGCGTACCCGCACCATATACTGCTTCGCAAACTTTAAAAGCGTTGGATATAGAAGGTCAGCAAAAGCTATTTTTTAATTTCGGTTTTTTAACGATTGAGAAAAATGCTAATTTATTACCTTGGTTTCCTTTGAGAGAAGAACTCCCAGCGGTTGTCGTTGGTGATGACGAAATCGCGATGATTCACGATATGGCGCTTTACCGTCAAAGTCGAGTCGCATTAGAAAAAGATGAAAAAAAAGCCAAAAAAGGCGCATTTTTTAACACGGAAGCTTTACCGGAAGATACTATTTTAGCTTTCCCTATTGCTCTTAAAGATGAAAAAACTGGCGAAAAATGGCAACCTTTTAATGGAAGCGATTGTGCTGATATTTATCTTGGAGGTTTGGAGTCAATCGGGTTTGGTCACTGCGAGATGACATTATTTATTTAATCATTACAAAATCTAAAATCTAAAATCCAAAATCCAAAATCCAAAATTAAAAATCGAGGAGTTGCTTCATGGCTTGGGAATCTTATAATTTAGACCAATACGCGCATGATTTGGTCATAAAATATCGTAATAAAAAAGACGCGCTCAATCAAGCTTATAAAATGCGCTCGACTGTCGCTTACGGTTTGGAGCGTTTTTGGGGCGAACATTTACGCTTGTGGGATAGAGAGATAGATAAGGCTAATTATTGGAAAGATACTTGGAATGCTTTGGCTGAAATTATGTCATATGCGGGGGTGCAAATTCCTAATGATGATATTGAGTCTGGTAAAGATACTGAAGCTATCAAAAATATGGCGGATAAATTATGGAGTTTTGATGTTAAACAACGTAAAGTCGCTATCGCTGTATTAACACAACTATGCGATTGTATGGTTTGGTGGACTCAGCGATACAAATAAAGGAAGCATCCCAAATGTGTAAATTTATCGTTTTTGTAGTGCGGGCTTCTAGCCCGCTTGTGTGACAAATAGGGAGCAAGATGCTCCCACTGCAAACTTTTTTTGCAAAATTGGGATGCTCCCCAAATAAACATATTTCTTAGTCAGCAATTTATAGCGGTTCCCAGTCAAGTGAGGTAGATAGTGCATTAGTAAAGTATTGTGGGGTGGGCATCCCGAACCGCCCTTCCGTACCTCACCAGAGAGGGAAGTGCTATAAGAACTAAATTCCTAACTACAAACCTTAATTAACTAATTATGAATGAAAGCGATCGCATTCCCTTGATGTTCCAAGCGCAGTTACCAGCAAGGGGAAAAATTCAATACGCGGGAAATCCCAAACCTGCTGCAAAATGGGTAAAACAATGGTTAGAGGGTTGTCCTCCTATAGCAGAGGATACTGGAAAAGATGTACCAGCATGGAAGCGCAGAGCAATTAATCCCAAAATAAAATTACCGCAGTTTGGCAAAAAAGTACAAACAATGGAGTACACCCTAACGTGGCGAATGGTAACTTCCGGTGGTCAAGATGATGGCATAATTCGCCCAGTCATCGGCGCAAAAGGATTACCATATTACCCAGGTGCGAGTATGAAAGGAGCATTTCGCCGCGTTTGTCCCCTAGAACTACTAGAAAAATATTGTGGTAGCAAAGATAAACCAGGAATTTTACGCTTTCATGGTGGTTATCCAGTCGATATGTCTTGGGGTGATAAAAAACGATTAATGGATTTAGTCCATGCTCAAGAAAAAAAACAAATCATCACTAATGATGTCACTACTAATGCTAATGTACAAATTTCTCTCTATAAAACAACCTTCAAATTCGGCATTTCCGCTAGCAATTATCTTACACCAGAAGATTGGCAAGAAATCCAAACAATTTGGGAAAAAGCATTATCTCAAGGAATAGGTTCTAGAGTCAGCGCTGGTTATGGTTACGTCAAGAAAGTTGAAAACGGTCAAGAAATCACAATCAAAAACCGCGATAATATTCTCCTATCCGTCAACCTACGCGGTCAAGGACTAGCTTCCTTATTATTAACCCCCGATAAAACCGAAAAAATTCCCGAATTTCGCCCCAACATATTCAAAGCTGCATTGCGAGGACATACCTTGCGCTTATTAGCAGGTGTCACCGATGAAAATACAGCACAAAAAATTACTAAGCAACTTTGGGGTGGTTTTGAAGGTAAAAATGCAATTGTTGGTAAATTGGGAATTAATTTTACTCCCAGAGAATTATCTTTCGGCGAACATCGCTTCGGCAAAGATTATATGCCAACTTACGATTTAAAAGCTGGCGAATTAGATATTATCACCTGCGCGTGCGAAACAGAAGAAGAGAAAGAAAAATTAACAAAACTCGCCAAACAACTAATTAGATTTACCTTACTCCTCGGTGGTTTTGGTAAATCTTGGCGTCGAGTAGACCATCGCAAATTCTACAACCAATATTTCCAGCACAATAGTAAAGCCATGATTGGTTGTCATTGGGAATTCACAAAAGAATCAGTCGATTTATATATTCTTACCAACAGTCCCGATTTACAAAACATTAGCAAATTCCTGATTAACACCCAAAAGAAAATCATTGAATGGTTAGAATACAATCAAATTAAACCCAGTCATCCAATTAAAACATGGCGAGAAGTTTGGCATCCCAGCAAAGTTCAAGTATTTGCTAAAATAGTCAAACAAAGCGAAGCCGTTCATTGGTTTCACGGCGAATACTTGAAAAATAAATCTATCAAACAAACCAATTTAACTGGAAAAATTAGCCAAGTTGGTAGAATTTGGCATCGCATGTATCCGCGCTATGTAATCAATAAAGATAGAAATATAATTCATATAGGAGGATATATAGAATTGTTGACGATTTTTCCAGACGATTCGCCAACTACTCAAGATTTTTTAACTTTTTTAAATACAGACAGCAGCGGTTTTATTAAAGTTTTTGGTTAGAGAAATATTATAGCTGGCATAACTTGCATTAAATTCTAATTATAGAGGTAAATTCAGATGAATATTTGGATAATAACAACAGGTAGTAGTGATGTACAATTAAAAACCAAAGAGAATTGGAATCATCTTTACAGACAAATTAGGAACAAATGTGATAATCGTGACTTTTCCCCTTCCCGTCCAACAAATGCTGATGGAGATGAACCTTTTCAAGTTCCAGCACGGGTGATGGGAATTGTCTACGGAGAAAATATTGAAGAGTATGACAATTTATGTTTCCCTATTTTCGAGACTTTATCTGCAAAATTATTTGAAATAAAAGCCACACCTGATAAAATCATAGTTATCACCACCGACCAATCAGAAATTTTTCCCGATAGCGAATATAAAAGAAGCAATAAATGTCCCTATTGGCAAGACACCTGTAGTTTACAAGAAATATTTAAGCTTTATTTCCTCAAGAAATTTCCCAACACAAAATTAGAATTCTGCGAATTAAAACCTTTCGCAGATAGTAAAGGTTTGGACGATTGGAATAATACATTAACTTTAGTGCAAGATACTTTAGGAAAGCTACAATTTGCTTCATATGATACCATCTACGTCAGTCATCAAGCAGGAACACCCGCTATTTCTTCCGCAATTCAATTTATGAGTTTAGCCAAGTTTGGCAAACAAGTAAAATTCCTCGTTAGTAGTGAATATAAGCAAAATTACACTGATATAATACCTAGTTATAATTATTTGCGTGCAATTCAAATACAAGAAGCCAAAGCACTTTTAGAAAGATATGATTACGCAGGTGTAGAGCGTTTATTAAAACCTTATTTACAAGATACAACATCTGAAATTCGCCGCTTATTAAAAATTGCAACTCTCTGGAATTATGCGGAATTTGATGAGTTTGCTAAACAAAGAGGAGAAGCTGCAGAAGAACGAATCAAAAATTGGTGGTGGATTGGTTATGAAGCTGCTTATTTAGCTTTAGTACGTTTAGAGCAGGAGAACACAGTAGAAGCTTTATTTCATAGTTTTCGCGCAGCAGAAGGCTTAATTTTAGAATGGGCTATTAATAAATATGATAAATATATAGATGAGGATGATAAAGGGTATAAATTAAAAGATACTATTTTGAAAGTGTTGCCAAAATATGTAGGTAATCTTTCATTTAAGCAACAAGCAAATTTTAGAGAATATAGAAATATTCCCCTTTATAGCGATACGCTTTTTAAACTACTACAAACAGCACGCCCAGAATCGAAAACCCACCCATATATGAAATTAATTTGGAATGATGCAAAAGATGAAAGAAATGAGCAATTTCATCGCTTATTAGGTTTAACAAAAAAGGAATTATTCCGAGCGTGGAATGCATCAGAACAGTCTGAGTGGGAAAGAAAAATTTTAGGTTGCTTAGAATTTATTTCTGGACAAAAATTTCCTTCTTTAAAAGCAGCAAGTTTGATGTCTCAAGTTCACGATGAATTAAGAGAGGCTTTAAATAAGTGTCAGCATAACTTACTTAGCTGAAATAATTAGCTATTTATACGATATTGTGAACGCAATGACAGGGGGGTCGCAATGAAAGAAGTAGCCCCCTTCCCGTGTGCGGGGCTACCGTGTACACATAAGTCTTGAAATAACCCTAAAGTTCCCTGAAATACCCCTGAACTAAAGTTCGGGCTAAAAGCTGAAACCCGTTGAAACGGGTTTGAATTTGGACTCTTGTACTTTATTTCAACCCGTTTTTAACGGGTTTTAGCTTTTAGCCCGAACTTTAGTTCAGGGGTTTATTAGACTTATGTGTACGCGGTAGCGCGCGGGGAGGGGGTTGGGGGTGGGGTTCCGCGTGGGGGGACGACTATATATTAATTACCCCTAAAAGAAGTTTGCACAGTTAAAACCTGAGGTGGGGAAGCATCAGGAGGATAAAGAAAGTCCACCTCAACCAACCTGCGCGTGCCAGGTTTCATATTTAACACAGCCAAAGGTTCACCAGGTTGACCCCTGCGTTGCACCAAATGTACAAACTCAGTCTGAGCTTTTCCTTGGTCATCGTTATAACGAACCCGCACAGTCCCCCGGAAAAATGTAGCCCTAGCAGGAGTAGCAAAAAAGCGCAGTCCATTTTTACTCAAATTATCTTCCTTAAGAGGAGTCTGCACCGAAACACTAACAGTTTGCTGTTCCTGTGTATTATTGTAAAGCGGCATTTTCAGGCTATATTGAACACCATAATTACCATGAGCCAAATATGCAGTATCCGGATAACGAGCTAACATCCGCGCACTTTGAACTTGACCAGTACCCAACAAACCACCCTGAAGCGTACTAATACCATAAGAAAAAGCTTGACCGGGCTGAGGAATAGTCAAATTTCTGGCCCCCGGTTTATCTACAATTGACGCACGCCATTGTGAACCTTCCGCAACACCAGCAACACGACCATAAATTCTCCGTCCTGGTTGGTCAGGTGGGGTAGGTGTTTTATCACGCGGTCCAGATAAGTCACCGTTTTGTAACATATTGTCCCATTCTTCCAAACTTGGGGCACGTTCACTACCATCAGGATTAGCTTTCGCGAACATAGCCAAACTCGCAGCATATATTTTACCGTTACTCCGCAGACGCATATAAGTAGAACGTCCATTTAAAGGAGGAGTTAAATCTTTAACAGGTATCGGTAAATTCATCAACATTCGACTTTGACCAGGAGGAATCTCTATGAAAGCCGGGAAATCTTTTTGTCGTCGTCCACGTAGTACATCATTCATCGCTCGACTACCTGGCCCAGCAAAAACAGTACCTAAATTATTTTCACTAAAAGCAGGTAATTCAATAAAAGGTGCATCGGGTTGACTTAAATAACTAGCAGCTTGCAAGATATCCACCTTTACAGGTAAAGTCCCTGGATTATGCAAAATAACTCCGTGATAAAGCGTTCGCAAATCTTCGGGGGGTTTAGCTTCGGCAATGTGATGGGTAAAAACATCAAACCTGCCACGAAAGGGGAAATTGAGGTGCGCTCCCGGTGTTTTTTTACCTTCATTCGGAAAAGTAGAAAGCAAAATACCTTCTTTCAGTACCTTTTCTGGACTATTACTATTAAACATCGGTATGCTGTCCAGTCTACCGGGCAAAGGACGCACTTGTTGAGGCTGCACAACTTCCTCAGGTGGTGGTGGTGGTGTAGTTGCTGGTGTAGAGTTTGGTGCTGGGATTGGAGCAGGAATAGGTGTTGGTATTACTACTGGTGCTGACGTTGGTGTGGGTATTTGGGCAAAATGAATTTGAGCTATCGGTAGAAGTAGTAACAATGGCAACATATACTTACAGATATTTTAGTTTTCACAGACGGAAATCATTTCATGAAAGTGCCAGATTGTGAAGCAGTAATAAAAAATCATTTAAAATCACTTGTCTATTCTCTTTGGTCAAAATTGGAACGTGAACAAAGACGCAAAGTGTTGTTGGTGAATGTTGAGCTAAGTAGTCTAGTACCCGATAATACAAGCCTTCGCATACAAATTTTCCACAATCATGACTAATATCAATTGTTGTCGTTCCCCTTACCAACTGTTCTAAATCAATTGACGTTTGTAATACACTTTCGTCACAACAAGCGACCTTTTCCACACTTAATAATTTCTGTCGTTCAGCCATCCCACAACAAATGATGCCATCAGGATGAAAGTCATTGATTTTTTCAATTACCCGACTACTAGCAAGAGCAATATCGACTGGTAGTTTTCTTAAAAAAGTTAAAGACCCTTCTGTAAAGTGAAGATTGGTCACTTCTCCCAATAAATCATCCGAGGAATTTGACTCGTGATGAGGCAACCAAATGTCAAAAGAAGTTAATAAGAATCTTTTCTCCATAAAAAATATTATTTACAATATAAAAAAGACTCCATAATAATAATTGAAAACGGAGCGGGTAAATGGCGGTGATTGCAGTAGTAGACTACGACATGGGAAACTTACATTCCGTCTGTAAAGGACTGGAAAAAGCTGGGGCAAATCCAAAAATCACGGATTCTCCAAAAGACTTGGACAAAGCTTCTGCTATTGTCTTACCAGGAGTTGGAGCTTTTGACCCAGCGGTACAACATTTGCGCTCTCGTGGGTTGGAAGAACCCATCAAAGCCGCAATCGCATCTGGCAAACCTTTTTTAGGGATTTGTTTGGGACTACAAATTTTATTTGACTCCAGCGAAGAAGGTATCGAACCAGGACTCGGAATTATTCGTGGAAAAGTTCGACGTTTTCGTCCGGAGGCAGGGATAACTATTCCTCATATGGGTTGGAATCAGCTGGAACTTACCCAACCAAAATGCTGTTTATGGGAATATTTACCACCCTCACCTTGGGTGTATTTTGTCCACTCCTTTTATGTAGACCCAACAGATGAACGAGTTCGCTCTGCCACAGTTACCCACGGTAATCAAACTGTAACCGCCGCTATAGCCAGGGATAACCTTATGGCTGTCCAATTCCACCCAGAAAAATCTTCCAATATTGGACTGCAAATTCTCTCTAATTTTGTTTCACAAGTAAGAGAAAGAGTCGCGGCATAATAAAATTTTATTTTGAGATAATCATTTGTCAGTTGTCGGTTGACGGTTGACGGTTAACTGTTGACTGTTGACGGTTGATAGTTGACGGTTGTTAGTTGTTAGTTGTTAGTTGTTAGTTGTTAATTGTTATTCTAATGACCAATTACTAATCGCCAGCAAATAAAAATGAGTCTGAGAATATACGGTAATCGATTGATAAAAACTTTGCCCGGACAAGACACTCGTCCTACTAGTGCGCGGGTACGTGAAGCTGTCTTTAATATTTGGCAGGAGAAAATTACAGGGTGTCGCTGGTTGGATTTGTGTGCGGGTAGCGGTTCGATGGGAGCAGAAGCTTTATGTCGAGGTGCTAGCTCAGTGTTGGCAGTCGAGCAATCACCCCGTGCTTGTGCCATAATTCAGCAAAACTGGCAGCAAGTGGCAAGCGAAGAACAAGAATGGAAAGTTTTACGCGGTTCAGTTTTGCAACAGCTACCAAAGCTTTCAGGGATGCAATTCGACCTAATTTATTTAGACCCACCTTACGACAGTGGTTTATATCAGCCTATTTTAGAAGCTATTGTTCAATACCAACTATTAGATATATCAGGGGAAGTCGCAGCAGAACACCGTCCCCAACGATGGACATCACCGGAAATACCCACTTGGGAAATTTGTCGAGAGAAAGTTTACGGAAATACTGCACTCACTTTTTATAGGGGAGTGGGGAGTGGGGAAAACAATTCGCAATTAGCAATTCGCAATTGAGAAATGGGGAGTTATGAGTGAGAAATTAACAATTATTAACTCTCAACTCACAAACTAACGGTCAACAGTCAACCATCAACAGTCAACAGTCAACCGTTAACCGTCAACTCTTAACCCCCACCAACTTCGTTTGGACGCTTGTATTGGGTGTAAGCCTTATAAAACAAGCCTGCAAGGGTAATGCAAACCAACCCAAGAACTATACCTAGTAGTAGAGGTTCAACCACTTTAAGTCTCCTTGTTGCAATTATTTAACATTCGTTGCCTGTTTGTAATTTTACCAAATTCGGCGAAATCCCGCTCCCGTAAGTTTTAAAGACTAAAGTGGCTTAACAAAAAGGGTCTCTCGTGCTTGCTCTTAAGGTCAAGAACTTTTAAGCTATGTGTATGAAATGAAAATTTTTTTGTACATTTAGACATTAAAAAGCAAGCCCTTTGGATAACCAGATTACTAAAACTGATATTTTTATTCAGCGGGTCGTCATTATGACGATTGCGATTCTGCTGGCAGTTCTTTTGGGCCTTTTTGCCGGACGTTTGGTACAGGCTTCTGACCCATATGTCAAAACTGTGTTATCTATCACAGGAGACCCAATCCAAGGACACGCTATTTTTCAAATTAACTGTGCTGGTTGTCATGGCTTAGAAGCGGATGGAAGTGTTGGTCCCAGTCTACAAGCAGTTTCAAAGCATAAATCTCGCTACGGATTAATTCACCAAGTTGTTAGTGGGGAAACTCCACCAATGCCAAAATTTCAGCCAAACCCTAAGGAAATGGCTGATTTATTAAGTTATTTGCAATCCCTTTGACTTTAAAGACCTAACCCCCTACCCCCACAGACCGAGGAGGGAATGGGGAAATAAAAGACTGTCTCCCATTAGTTCTTTCCCCCCTTCCCTTGTAGGGAAGGGGGGTAGGGGGGTTAGGTCTGATTTTACACTATCGTGAATTTGCAGTATTAGATATTACTTCTACTGTACCGAGATTGGGAACTGTCATTCTTCCTATTAAGTCGGTGACACCCAAAGTTTCGTAACCCACATCAATGGCATTTAATTGAGTAACTGTTTCCGGAATCCTAAAGCTGAAACGGACTTTTGATGTAATACCAGGAGCTAATTCCGTAAATATTCTTCTTTCGTTCCGCTCCAGTTCGTTCAATTGGACTCGTTGAGCAACGTATACGTTACTGTTGGTATCTGTAACATTGGTTTGATATTGTTCTTCTTTGGCACCAAAACGAATTTGCCGATGTATCCGACCACGATTAGTGACTGCAACATCACAAATTACTGTGGTTTTAGCTCGCTGACAACCACGAGATTCAAAGCTGATACCGAACCTGCGGTCGATTTGTTGCGTCGGAACATTTTGTCCTTGTGAGATTTGTGGTATTTGCGCTATTTGTGGGGATGCTAACACGAAATTAGCGCTTGTTAATTCAGCACCCAAAATAAAACTAAGTATCCCTACTTTTTTACTAATTTTCCACACACCATTCATAAAATCTCTTCCCTGTATATGAAATTATCTATCTTTGTTAACACAATTCTTGACCGTAGGTATAGTAGTACGGATTACAAAGTATACACTAAAATAGAATTTTTTTATTTGTGATTTTCAAAGGTTCGTAGTTGAGCTTTAGCTCTAGTTTATATCTTTAAAAGGCGCTAAAGCGCTACTACGAACCTATCTAACTAAATTGCTGAGCGTAAAAACGAGCATAGCGACGGGAAAGGGCTAATAATTGCTCATGAGTTCCTGACTCTACTATTTGTCCTTTCTCTAAAACTAATATTCGGTCGCAACGTCTGACTGTACTTAAACGGTGAGCAATAATAAATACAGTTCTTCCTTCCATTACTCTTTCTAAAGCCTCTTGTACCAGAGCTTCTGACTCTGAGTCCAGTGCGGAAGTCGCTTCGTCAAGTATTAAAATTCGCGGGTTAAGAAAAACAGCACGAGCAATGGCGATTCTTTGCCGTTGTCCTCCTGATAAAGTTAAACCGCGTTCCCCAACCCAGGTATTATATCCATTGGGTAGCTGGGTAATAAATTGGTGAGCGTTGGCGATTTTTGCTGCTTCGATGACAGCTTCGATATCAAATTCCGCTTGTCCAAAGGCAATATTTTCGGAGATGGTTCCTGAAAACAAAAGCGTATCTTGGGGAACTATACCTATTTGTCGTCGCAGGCTATTAAGAGTAACGTCTTGAATATCTATGCCATCTATAAAAATGTTACCTGTATTGGAGTCATAAAAACGGGGTAAAAGATTTACAAACGTCGTTTTTCCTGCTCCTGAAGCACCAACTAACGCAACGGCTTCTCCTGGCATTACTAATAAATTTATATCTTTTAATACTGGCTCACCTTTTTTATACGCAAAAGAAACACTGCGATATTCCAGCTTCCCGCTAACTATTGGCAGTAAAATTGCGTTTGCTTTTTCTTCTATGGTTGGTTCAATAGCCAATATTTCAAAAACGCGGTCAAGGGAGGCTTCAGCTTCCTTAAACAAATTATAGTTAACGGTAGTATGACCGATGGGGTCAATCAATAAACCAGCAGCAGCAAGAAAGCTAAGAAACTTTCCTGGTGTTAAATTACCTAAAGAAATTTGCCAAGCAGCAAAAAATAACAAGAACAAAAAACTTAATGCCTGTAAAAAACCAGATATTGGAATTTGAATTGCCTTAAGTCTTTCGGTATAATACTTTGCTTTCAAAGTCTGTTCAGCTTCACGACTGAACTTGACTACTTGATAATCTTCTGCAGCGAAAGCTTGTACTAGGCGAATTCCACCTAAAACTTCCGTCATAATAGAAGATAAATCGGAAATCCGGTTTTGACTACGACGAGATAATGTTTGTAACCTTTGTCCAAACCAAGCGATTACCACACCCATAAATGGTGCAATAATCAGTGTGGCTACGGTTAACTCCCAACTGATGTAAATCATATAGATGGGAATTGCCACCAACTGTAACAAACAAGGAATAAAATCATGAAGCAACTTATGTATAACTTCACCCACTCTATCTACATCTTCCGTCATACGGTAAGATAAATCACCTGATTTTGCCTTCTCAAAGTAAGCCAAGTCAAGCTTTTGTAGGTGAGCGTAAACTTGTGTACGAAGATTAAAAGCTGCTTTTAAAGACACTTTAGCCATGTAAATATCTTGCACGGCTTGACAAAATCCGCGTATAAGAAACACGCCAGTTAAAATGCCAACCAGTTCAGCAGTTATAGACATGTTACCCGTGCTAAAGGGTTGTGTCAAATGGCGTGCAAAATATATAAGCATTAAGGTCGCTATCACATATCCCACAATGCCAACAAACCCCCTAGCGATATTCTGCCACTGGGGACGGATGTAAGGTAGAAGTTTCCAGTAATTCGAGCGAGTTTTCAAGCTGAAACATCCACAAAAAGTTATTTATAAGATGACGCTATCAGCTTTTGTGTAGTTTCTCAAAGTCAAATAATACTTTGTTGGCTGTGGACGGTTAACAGTTGACTGTTGACTTAGAGTTTTATGAGTGTTTTTTATACCCTACGCTGGAATCATAAATATTATGTGTAAATTCGTCTGCGTATAAATACTAGTAGTAAAATTAATTTTAATAAAAATTATATTTATAAAAAACCGTAATGACAATGACGGAAAAACAAAACTATGGGATATCTGTACAGGTATTTGTCGTAAAACAATTTCCACGCCTATGTCTATTGCAAATTACTCTTCAATACAACAACCAAAACCGCCTATTTTACTAGACGGTTTTGTGTTTAAACCCAAAAATTACGAATTACGAAGTAATAAGAGCCGTTAATTGTTAGCAGCTTGTACAAATCCGAGCGTTAAGCTATCGTGAGCAAGGAAGTGAGCCAGATGATAAGCACGTTCTTCGGTTTTTAGAAGAATTTTTTCGTATAGGTATCTGGTAGCGCGGTCACCTAAACTTTCGGCTTGTGCAGCTTGACGACGAATTAAGCCAATCATTGCCTGTTCTGCCGCTAAGTCATGTTCTACCATCTGACGGCAAGAATAAACACCATCTGCTTCTGGTTCAAAACAGCATAATTCAGCTAGCTTACTAAAACTTGCTACTGGCACACCACCGAGTCCATCCAAGCGTTCGCCAATTTCATGGACGTGTTCTTGAACGTCTTCATAACTCTCGCTAAAAAACTCATGTAATGAGTAAAATTCCGCACCTTCAACAACAAAATGATGCTTTTGATATTGTAAGTACAGTGCTTGGAAGCTAGCTAAAGCAACGTTAAATCCTTCGCAAACAGGCTGAGTTACGCTTTTATCCAGTAAAATTGGGTTGTCATAAACTTGACCAAAATTGCGTAAAATAGTTTCAGATGCACTCATAGTTATCCTCTCTTTAAACAGCCATTTAATTAACTGCTCGACTAAATTAATACTAACAGGTATCCACGTAAATTAATCTACCTAAAAGACTATTTTTTATACTTGATAATTTTTATCAAAGAATATTTTGCGATTAATTTTTAATAGTGAATCAGTTGATTTTATAAATCTATGTATGATTACACTGCTAGGGTAAAAATCCAGTGATTTACCACAGGGAGATAGGCATTGATAAATACATCAGGAAGTAGCAAAAATTTTTAATAGAGTAATATTCTGAATTTGCTCGCACATTTGCAAGTAGAGTTATGAGGGTACGATTTGTCAAATTGAACAATTTGGCAGGCTGACATACAGAGTGTAAATTTAGCTCGTTGTGCTATTGCCATGCAATTGGCTAGTTTATATCGGTAAAACCACTTGGATTCGTCAGCAGCTTGCTTTAAGGCAAAAAGGTTTTCCTAAATCTGATAAAAAAGTACTATACTTTAACCCTAGTACGAGAAATGTCCCTATTGACCAAAAACTTATTGCTTTAGACTGTCCTGGAGTGCAAGTTTTTACAGAAACTCAACAGTCTGAGTTTCTTCGTGAGCTAGAATCGGCAGATGCAGCTTATATAGAATTAGGATGTAACTTAGGGTTAGGTACTATTGAGCAAATTTTAGATGATAGACCTTATTATCCAGTTGCTATCTTACCTCCACTCATGAAAAGGTCTAAATGGCATTCTTGGGCAAAAGAGATTTTAACTGGTAGCACTGTTGACACTAGTGTTTCACAAACTCCAGTGTGGCGTGTAGCAACTACTGGTAAAGTCTTCTCTGAAGCTAGCCTAGAAAAATTTTGGGACGAAATTATTCAGGAAAAAAATGGAAAGATTACCCGTTTTAAGGGACTTTTCCATGTAGCTGACAGTTGTATACTTTATGCTGACTTTGCTGCTGGTGTACCATTTATAAATGTTTTAGAGTTAGATTTATCAGTTAACTCGCAATGTAAGCTAAGGGATTTTACAGGCATAGAAATTGTAGGCTTATCATTGAACAAAGTTGCCTTACAGAAAACTTTAGACAACAGCTATTTTTTTAAATATTTTAATAGTGCTTGAATTCTTGTATAGGGTTTTAATGCTATTTACTAAATTCTTAACTCGGTAGGGAGATTAAATTAAGTTTGTAGTTGTCCTGAAGTGTTCCATAAAAGAGATTTACAATCTTTAGAGAAAAAGCTAGCTGAAGTCAAATAAACACATAGCAATTCATAGTCTGGTGAGGTACACAAGGGCGGGCAGGGATGCCCACCCCACAATAATTCACTAATTTAATTATGTACCTCACTCGACTGGGAACCGCTATAATCATTACGTCTGCTCAATTATACAGACGCTGATATATTTTACCTGAAAATAATAGTGGGTCGAAACTTTGCCAAAAACCAAGAATTTCCTGCCCTAATTTGTCAGGGTATAAAAAATGAAAAAAATGGTATCCATCAGGACATTCCCAGATTTTATCCTCTGATTTTAACCAATTTTGCCACTTGTATAAGGCTGGTGGATTTACAATTGAATCGGTTTTGCTACCACATACCATTAATGGCATAGAAACCCCACCTTGAGGCAGATTGGCTAACTTAAAAAGTGAGTGGAGATTGGGAGATTTTTCTAAGTCTTTACCCAAAGCTGTTACTAAATTATTAACTGGGTAGGGAGGTTGGTTTCCAAATAAACTAGTAACGGTGTGTACTAAAACTTGTTCGCGATTAGCTGGTAAAGCTTGTCTTTGTAAATAATAATGTGAATGCCATGTCATCGCTGGTTTGGCACTTACTGCAAGCAGGGTTAAAGACTTAACTAGCTGAGGATATCGACGAGCAAAAGTTAAAGCAACTACGCCACTAATACCATGACCGATTAAATGAGTTGGAGAATCTTGCTGTTTTAAAAAACTATATAATAACTCCACTGCTTTATCAATAGAACTGCCTTCATCTAAAGTTTGAATATATTCCCACTGAGCAATATTTAGATGTTCAGATAGATATCTAACTAATGGTTGGTCAAAATGTTTTAAACTAGGACTTGTACTTAGGTAAATAACATTAAATAATTCAGACATTAATACTCCATACAGATTAATTATGAATTAGAAATTTTCAATTGGGAAATGGGGGAATTGGAGTTGAAGAATTAGAAACTGTACATATTTTTTATCTTTCCACTCCATACTCCCCATATAGTTACAAACTAAATTCTTTCTTCAACTGAGCAACCCAAGCCTTAATGCGGTCATCTGTAAGGTCAGATTGATTATCTTCATCCAGCGCTAGACCACAGAATTTGCCATTTTTTACAGCTTTAGACTCATTAAAATCATAGCCATCTATTGATGTATAACCAACAGTTTTACCACCCTTTGAAGCAATCTTTTCTTCTATGATTCCTATCGCATCTTGAAAATTATCTGCATAGCCGATTTGGTCTCCAGTACCAAAATAAGCAACAGTTTTTCTACTAAAATCAGCACTATCTAATTCTTGGTAAAGTCCTTCCCAGTCACTCTGAAGTTCGCCGATATTCCAAGTTGGACAGCCGACAATTATATATTCATAGTCATCAAAATCGCTAGCATCAGTTTCAGAAACATCATGTAAAGTCACAATATCTCCTCCAAATTCATCTCGAATGATTTCTGCGGCTGATTCAGTTTTACCTGTTTGAGTACCGTAAAAAAGACCAATTTTTTTTGACATTTCTAACTCCTGATTTACGCTAATTAATACTTGAAGATTGGATAAATACTATTGAGTATTAACCATCGGGGATTGAACCATATCACTATTCTGAAAATCAAACCGAAATTCACTTAAACGGGCGCGGATGGCATGCCAAATGTGCCCACACAGAAATAAAGTTGCCAATACAATATGGAAAGTTGCTAGCCAACCACGAACAGAAACTATACCAGTTGCAGTTTCAATCACACCGACAGGACCATAGAAAACTTCTGGATAAACGGTGTTGTTGACAGTGACAAAATAGGCAGCAAAAAAGCCCATATAAGCTAAAGCGCCCAAACTGTAGGATAAATAAGCTTCTCCTGACCAAACAAAAATGTTTTTTGTCCAAGGTAAAGGGCTACTTATCAGATGCCAAATACCGCCTCCTATACACATCAGACCTACCCAGATATGACCACCAACAACGTCTTCTAAATTATTCACAGCCGCCATTCCTGACACACCGTGGATGGGAAGCAAGTAACTAAAGATTCTCAATGGGTTGAGTGTGGGATTGCTAATTACTCTCACATCACCACCGTTAAACCAAGGGTCAAAAAGTCCACCCCAAAACATTGCTTTTGCTACTAACAGCCAAGCCCCAATGCCCAGAAGTATCAAGTGAATGCCTAAAATACTGGTCATTTTCCGCTTATCTTTCCAATCGTAGCCAAAGAAACCAGCGAAGGTTTGGTTCGCAGACAACACATCTGGACCGCGTAAAGCATGATGAATACCACCCGCACCTAGCACGGCCGAACTTACTAGATGCAAAACGCCAATAATAAAGTAAGGGTAGGTATCAACTATTTTTCCACCCACACCAACACCCCAGCCTAAAGTTGCCAAATGAGGTATCAGAATTAAGCCCTGTTCATACATTGGTTGGCTGGGGTCGTATTTCGTGATTTCAAACAAGGTCATTGCCCCAGCCCAAAGCACAATCAATCCAGCGTGGGCAACATGAGCACCCAAAAGCTGTCCCGAAACGTTAGTCAATCTGGCATTCCCTGACCACCAGGGAATTGAGTCCCGCATAGCCACGCTAGTCATGACTTACCTCCTGAAAATTTATCTAAATCGCGAAAGCGTTATTTCAATTAATGATTTATTATCTCAATAAGCTCTTAAGGTATAGTAGCAGAAGTATTGAGATTTTTTGTCATCTTGTCAAAAATTAGAGCTTAACTTGTATTAATTCCCATAGATGTTCAATGAATTCAACACAGCTTGCGACGAATTTTTTGAGAAGCGTTACAATTTGCAGTTTTTGGCTCAAAATCACGACAGCAAATAGCATTCTCAGTACAAGCTATAATCGGATTTAACGTACACTTGAGGCGATGGTCATTGGTGAAAAAATCACAATTATGGCAAGGAATTTGATGCATTCTTTTGACTTGAGAAGTACCTTCTTTTAAAGCCACTAGTGTAGTGCAAGCAAATGCGATTAGCATCGAAACCCAGAGACACATAAAAAATATAGCTAGCATTACTTATCCTCGTTGATTCCTAGAAATATATCCAAATAAGTGCCTGCAGCTATTTGCTGTAAACTGCAAGCATGAAAATCTATTAAGCTGTGTTGATTGTTAAAAAGTCTCAATTTTTAGTTTTAGATTTTCCTTGTTTAGGTTTGACGAGAACGATAGGAATGCCAGATGAAGCCGAAGAAAGCCAAAACGCCTAAGAAGAACTGGATATTGCTTAATCCCAGACGCTCTACCCCATAAAATTCTGTCGGAAAAGCTATCGTGTTATAACCCACAAATACGGTAGAAATAAAAGCCATTAAAGCCAAACCAAGCAAGCTGTAAGAAAGGATTTCATCCCCGTTTTTGATTGGAAAAACTCGTCTCACTAGCCCAAAAGGCTTGATAATAATATGCCATATTCCCCCCGCAATTAAGATAGCTCCAATCCAAATATGACCACCGATGACATCTTCTAAATTGTCAACGCTTGCCATTCCTAAAATAGTCCGACTACCATCTTTCATCCCTAGCAAGTAACCAAAAATTTTCGCTGGGTCGAGAGTTGGATTACTAATAATGCGAACATCTCCAACAGCACTATCATAAATGCCACCAAAATACATCGCCTTTAGCACTAAGAGAAACGCACCTAAACCTAGGAAAATTAGGTGATGTCCTAAAATTAAACCTAGCTGCTTTGGGTCATTCCATTCATAGTGAAATTTTGCTGCTTGTCCCCCAGCATTATGTAAAATCGCTGGACTACGAAAAACATGAAAAAGTCCACCTGCGCCTAATACAGCAGATGCGACTAAATGTAACATTCCTATTACAAAATACGGGTATGTGTCTACTATTTCCCCCCCAGTACCAACACCCCATCCCAGAGTAGCTAAATGAGGAAGAAGAGTTAATTTTTGCTCGTACATCGGTATATTCGGAACAAAACGCAATGCTTCAGATATAGTAGTTGTTCCTGCCCAAAACATTATCAACCCTGCATGAGCAACATGAGCACCTAATAATTGTCCCGATAAATCAGTCAATCGAGCATTTCCAATTAACCAAGGTAAATTTGTTCCTGCAGCAAAAGTTCTTTCAGTCGTGATTGTCATACCTTAATATCTCATCAACATAGAATTTGTGATTTTATATTTCCAATTACTGAAAATATAAAATCTTAAATTTCAAATCAATTTACGAAGTCGTTTCTAGAGTATTCAGTGCTTTTTCAACTTGTTTAAAGTCAACACCAATTGCTCGTAGCGCGTGCCACAAGTGACCTTGCAAGAAAAAGAAAGCTAAGAAGAAATGTGCATTTGCTAACCAAGCTCTAGACGTATAAGCCCCGTTTGCTAGTTGAACAGTGTCAGCAAAATAAGGACAAACACCGAACTTAACTTCCAGAACTGGCCCGTAGAACTCCACTGGATAGGCTAAGGTATTCACCGCACAGAAGTAACTAGCGACAAATCCTGCCAGAGCAATTCCACCTAGAGAATAGGAAAGAATCGCTTCACCAGAGAAAATCAACAGTTTCTTTGCCCAAGGTAAAGGCTCGTTGAGAATGTGCCAAACACCACCACCAATGAGTATCAAACCGACAAAAATATGACCACCAACTAAGTCTTCTAAATTATTAACGGTAGCGAAGTGAGTTTGGTAGCCATAAATAACTAATGGGTTCAGAGTTGGGCTGGTGACAACTCTGACATCGTGAATTGTCGAGTCATACAGTCCACCAAAAAACATCGCCTTTGCTGCTAGTAGTAAAGCTCCTGCTCCTAAGAAAAGCAAATGATGTCCCAAAATGAAGCCCAATTTCTTGGGGTCGTCCCATTCAAAGTGGAATTTACGAGCTTGACCAGTTGCATCTTTCAGATTTCTGGGACCTTTGAATGTGTGAAAGAGCGCACCCGCACCCAAGACTGCTGAAGAAATTAGATGTATAGCTCCGATAACGAAATAGGGATAAGTATCAAGAACCTTACCCCCCGCTCCCACACCAAAACCCAAGGTCGCTAAGTGGGGTAGCAAAATCAACCCCTGTTCCCCCATAGGAATTTCTGGGTTGTAACGCGAAAGTTCAAAAAAAGTGAACGCACCAGCCCAAAGAGTCGTCAACGCGGCTTGAGCAACATGAGCGCCAATGAATAAGCCTGAAAGTTTGGCGAATCTAGCATTTCCAGCCCACCAATCATACTTAACGTTAGGATTATCGTATGTTTGCATTAGGTACTTTGTACTCCTTGTTGCAATTAGTTTGCAAATATTTTGACTGATATTTAGCTATCAAGTTCAGCATTTGAGCTTGTCTCTTGACTGAATCGCAGCTTCAGACTAAGGATATTAGGCATGACTACCCCTAGAAGCAACCGCTTAAAAGCAACTCAATAGAAGATATTTTGCTGCCTCTATTGAAATAGCTAATTAAGAGTAGCTCTCAATAACTTTAGTTTATTAAAATTTTTTGTCAATAATTTGTTTACAAAAAGTAATATTAAGTGTTACTGTAATTTGAGAAATATCTCAGATATTCGTCTTTATACGTAAAAAACAGTATTAAACTGTGCTTGCGCGCCATGCATAACACAAGCCAGTGACTTTAGTCACTGTCTAAAAGCTAAAGTCCTCGTCATAGGACTAAGAAGAAATAAGAGTTTCAGGAGTATTTTAAATTTTGTAAAATATTTGTTTTCGATGTATTACTCAGTCCTCTTATAGAGGACTTCAGCTTTTAGACAGTGACTTTAGTCACTGGCTGGCTGACGAGCGAATTGCACAGTGGCTGGAAATATTGAAGCAACATTTTCCTAGCGTATCTTTGGAAGCTGCTTAAATCAACAGACATCTCCGTCCCAAAATGTAGAGACGCGATATATCGCGTCTCTACAGATGATTTACAGTACTAACCTTTCGATTTATTCGCCAATTGCTCAACGAACTCTCTATGCTCAGGCGAATTTAATCCCAACTGCAACACTTCTAACACCCGTGTCATCTGATTATTTAACAATGCCTCCACCGCTAACCACAAGCCTGGAAACACCTGCGAGCGAATAATGCCATCTTGTTCGGGAGACAATAATATATAGTCACCATCTGTTAGACGAAACCAGTCTATTTGGTTTTCGTAAGATTGCCAAATGATATACTCCAGCACCCCATTACGACGATAAGCTTGCTTCTTGCTGCCTGTATCAATTGCTGTACTACTTGCGGCGATTTCCACAATTAGCTCGGGTGAGCCTTCAATATAACCATCGTTGCTAAGTCGGGTTTGCCCACCCGCCACAGATTCAATAAATAGCACCGCATCCGGTTGCGGTTCATTATCTAAATCCAGTCTAACAGTTGGTTCGATGCTTAAGTCAACAAAAGAAGTCATAGCTTGATAAACCCCTAACCAGGTCATCACTCGACTATGGGGTTTGCCATGCTGCTCATGTCTTAAGGGAGATGCCACGTAAACGATTCCTTCAATCAATTCTGCTTTTTTAATGTGGGGTGCAGCCGTATAACGCCGCTCAAATTCAGGACGAGTTAGGCGATCGCCATTTTCCAAAGGGGGCATATCCTGGTTTTTTGGGCGGGGCTGACGGGGCAAGTGAGTCGTCATGGCAGCCTTCTTAACTTATTTGTTCCATCTTAGAACAATATGATTGTATCAGCTTTTCTTGTTACCTAAATGATGAACAAACTTCTTCGGGACTCACAGTGTAAGGGGCAAAGAATTCATTGTACTCCCATCGACATAATGTGTTCTAAGAAAAATTTCTAGTACATGCACAACAACTTCACCTCAATTTTGATGTTCCGACGAACTGCGGCTCAACGCTGGTAAAATATTTACTAATAAAAAGCAAATAACAGCAAATACTATACCTAATCCAAAAACTCCGCGATAACCGATAGTTTCAGCCAATTTTCCACTGATAGCAGCAGCACCAATACTACCCAGCACCCCAGAGGAACTTTGCACAGTATAATCGGTTCCTGGTGTATCTTCTCCGCTTTTATCCATCATGATTGTAAAAGTTGTTGTTGCCATTAAGCCACCTACTAACCCCGTGCTAATAGCAACAAAATACAGTACAGGCAAACTTTTCCAACCAAAACTAGGAAGGAGGTAAATCAAACTAGCAAATATCGACAGCAAGCTAAAAAGGAATAGCGACCACTTTCTCCCTAAAGTGGAAATCAACAAACCTCCTATAAGTCCACCTATCATCAAACAACCGTAATTAATAGTTCCTATCAACCAACCGATATCAGCCAGTGATAAACCAATATCTACCAACAATGGACGAAACATAGTACTAGCAATACTGCTACTTGCAGAATCAAGCAATAAAATGAGTAACCAACACCACATGCCGCGATAGTGAAAAATATTCAATAGCGAGGTCAAGAGGGAATAGGGGGTAGAGGGTGGGGAGTAGGCGGAAAAATCTTCTTTGTGGAAAAGTACAGGAATTAAAGCGACCAATGTTATCACCGCAAGTAGCAATAAACTTGGTTTCCAACCCCAGCGTTCAAGTAAAATTAGCATAGTACCTCCGCCGATAATGCCCCCCAAAAAACCACCTGCACTTTGTACCGCATTACCAATACCGCGTTCTTTGGGTGCGAGTAAACCAATCGCAAGTGCATCTGTGGCAATATCCTGACTTGCACCTGTGATATACATTAATCCCATACAAGCGAGTAAGGTATTAAAGTTTTGCTTGATATCCAGAAATGCGCTAACTGTTGTTAAGAACGCAACAATAACTTGAAAGCAGATAATCCAAAATCGGTAATGACCCCAACGAGTAAAACCGTAACGGTCAATTAATGGTGACCATAAAAACCTGAGAGTCACAGGTAAAGCGAGGGTTGGTAACAAGCCAATTGCTTCCAGAGAAAGTCCTTGCTGACGCATAAAAATAGGTATAGCACTATACAAAAACCAAGCGGGCATATACTGTGAGATGTATAAGCAACCAATAAGTAGATATTTTTTCAGGTTCTGGATATTAATCACTTGGGAATTTTGAGTTTTGGATTTTTTTTAACACTGTTAGAACCAAAAACGTAAAGGTAAAGCAATACTGCTAGTTTAAGCTCAAAAATATAACAATTCGTAGGTTGGGTTGAGGGAGGAAACCCAACATTTTCAAGGCTTTTGTTGGGTCTCGTTCCTCGACCCAACCTACAAATACCCAAAACCTACGCAGTATTGAAAGGTAAGGGAAAGCTAAAAGTTTACCTTTACTTGAACACCATAAGTAGCTCTATCACCGTAGTAACCGAAAGCTTGTCCAAATTCTAAAGCGTTGGTAAGGTATTTAGTATCAAATATATTGTTAGCAAATAAGTAAACACCATATTTTTTACCTTCATAACCAACGCGAGTATTCACCAGAGCAAATGATTTTTGTTTGAATTTGTTGGCTTCATCAAAGGTGTAACTACCAAGACCAAGCAACTCAACTCGTCCCAAAAATCCACCAGGACTACGGTATTGTGCAGCTAAATTATATGTAAAATCTGGTACGTAAGGTAATTTATTGCCATTGTAATTTACACCACCAGCTTGAAAATTACTAAACTCAGCGTTTGTGTAGCCAAGTCCCGCAACTAAATCTAACCCTTTAACTGGTGTAGCGCGAACTTCTAATTCCAAACCGTGAATATCGACCCCCGCATTAGTAATTGTATTGCTCAAAAGTGAATCGCTAAATACTGATACTTGGTAATCATCAACTTTATGAATAAATCCAGCTAAATTTACCGCCAAACGGTCATCAAACCAAGATGATTTTAACCCTAATTCGTAGTTCCAAGAAGTCTCTTGTTTAAAAATTAAATCGTTTTGGGAATCTGTTCTATAATTAAGACCACTTGGTTTATATCCTCGCGTGATGCTACCATAAGCAGTTAAATTTGGATTAAAGCGATATTGCAAAGCAAATCGAGGAATCACAATATCATCGCTGGTTTTGATATTATTAAAAGGGTCGCCTAACGGTAGGGAAAATCCAGATACATCTTGAAAAATTCGCCTTCTATCCATTCGGCTGCTAGATGACTCGTAACGCAAACCCAAAGTTAATGTGAGTGGGTCAATAGGTCTATAATCAACTTGTCCAAAAGCTGCATAGGTTGTTTGACTTAACTCAGCAGGGCTAATATTTGAACCTGCTGACGGTAAACCAAAAATAGCAGCACCCGCATCACTTAACTGTAAACCACCAGAGTCTTTAAAATCTCGCGATTCGTAGTAGCCTCCAAATAGCCAGCGAAATTTGCCATCTGGATTGGGAGATTGAAGTCGTATTTCCTGACTCCAAATTGTTGAGTTAGATTCACCGAAAACGCGGAATAAATCATTCGATGTTCCGTCTGCATCTGTGCTGGAATTATTTTGTGAATAGCGTCGTGCAGTAATCGACGTAAGTGTAAACCCTGCATTATCGTGGATAATTTTTAACGCTTGTGAGTCTGAATTAGACTGCGAAAATCCGATATGGTCGTTTGTAGTTTTGTACGAATCTTGCTGACTTAAGGGAATGATTATATCCCCATCATTATTAAGTCCTGTATAGGAACCAATCAAAGAAACAGTCCAATCTTGTGAAGGTTTCCAAAGAAACTGTCCGCGTACCGTACCGGATGATTGGTCACCGACGTTTTCATTAAGAAAAGTATTTTCAAAAAAACCCTCACGTCGCGCATATGCACCTGATAAGCGAAATAATATTTTGTCAGGAATTATCGCATCACTTAAGGATAGTTGTAAGTTTAAATTATTGTAATTACCGTAACTCGCAGCCCCTCGTATTTCTGGTGAATTTGTTGGTTGACGCGAGATAATATTAACTACACCTGACTGTGTGTTTCTACCATAAAGTGTGCTTTGAGGTCCCCGCAATACCTCGACCCGTTCTAAATCAGCAAGATTTAAATCGAGAAACGCACCGTTATCGTAGGGAACATCATCAATGTAAAAACCAACTGAGTCGCGGTTAACTACGTTGTTATTCCCTAACCCACGAATACTATATAAACTAAAATTTCTGGATGAGTTGGGTAGAAAGATAAAATTTGGGGTGTTTCGAGCAATTCCTTCTATCGTGTTGATTTGCGAATCTTCCAACTGCTGTTTAGGAATGACTGTGATGCTGATGGGAACGTCTTTGACATTTTCCTCAAATTTTTCAGCAGTCACTGTTAGCTCAATGGGTTCACTCTCTGGTTGGGACTCCGGATTTTGGTTTTGTCTTTGAGTAGTGGGGTTTTGTTGCTGTTCTGTTTCTGGTTTTGACTCCGGATTTTGGGTATTCTGAGTTGGAGTATTCTGAGTTTGAGTATTCTGAGTTTGATTAAGGGTGGGGTTTTGCTGTTGTGATACGACTGGTGTAATACCAAAAACTAAACCTTCCTCACCATCAAATAACTCAGCTTTCGGTACACCACTTTCACCTATAATTTTTAATTGAATAATATTACCAGGTTGCTCGATAACGCTCACCTCAGCAATTCCCGCAAAGGGTTTTTCTTGGCGAAATATATTACCAGAGGATAATTTTAACTGAGAATTAGGAATCTCAATAATAAAACTCTTACCCTCATTTCGTGCATTCGGTTTTAATCTATCTGGTTGCTTTGTTTCTAAAATGACTTCAAAACCGTTGTCTGTAGCCGTTAACTTTACTCCCGTGACTGAAATAATCTCCCCAGCTTGAGCTAATTTTGTTGATGGTGTTGCAACTGTTGTAGTTGTCTCAGTCATCGATTTTGCCCACCCTGGTTGAGCAAGTATCACTACAGCAGTACTTACCAAGCACAAACTACTCAATAACTCGCGTTTTTTTTGCATAACTCCTCACACGTCCAAATAGTTTTATCCCCGTACTTTTAGTTAGTCAGCGCTTGTAACTGCGCTTCGCAAGTGTGTAAGCGTGTGACTCAAATAAGAAATAATAGCAATAAGCTTATGATAAATCTGAGGTATATTTCTAGCCCTTTTGTGTCATTGCGGGATTTTTTTGTTACCTTGATGGAGTTTTTAGTTTAGAGACCCCAAAGTAGAGACGTTACATGTAACGTCTCTACATTACATTTTTTGAAATGCCTTGGGATTAATTCCAAATTTTTTCTGAAATGCCACTGTAAATTTACTACGGCTTTTGTATCCAATTGTTCGGGAGACTTGTTCTATTGAAATTTCTGTATTGCGTAGTAGCTGTTGTGCTGTGGTGAGTCGTAAATCTCGTAGATAGCCAAATGGTGTAGTTCCAAATACTTGACGAAAGCCTGCTTTTAGTTTGTAGTCGTTAATTCCCACTGAGCGAGCTAGCTCTAGAATTGATGGTGGGTTGTGAAAATTAGCTGATAATAATTCTTTGGCTTGATGCAATCTTTCGATATCATCTTTTTTTAGATGTAAACGCTGTATAGAGTCAGATTTTTCATTTGTCCAAGCAGTAAACTGAAGTGAAAGCAATTCAACAGCTTTACTTTCTAAAAACATTTTTCGCATAAATCCTTGATAGGGACAGTCAAGAATTTGTTGAAGTGCTTGGCGCATTACTGGAGTAGAATAACCAAGTGATTGGTGAAAGCGTTGTGGCGAATTTTCTTCGATTAAAAGACGTAGCTGTTGCGGTAAAGTTTCAAATCCTTGATTAAAAGATTTTAGATAACTTGGAGAAACATATATCATCAACACATGAACTTTTTCTCTTCCTTGCCAATCTTCAAATTCTCTAATATTAGGTAAATAATATAAGTAATTTTGACCGCATATTTCTTCATATTCATTTTTTATATCTACAGTTCCAGGAGTTAATACCCGCGAATTTCCTGTAAGGTAGAATTTAGAAATTAATGGAGAGGACGCTTCGTGATATCTATCTAACCTTAATGATTCTAATAGTTCTAAATTTAGGATATTTATGGATATACCATCCCGAAGTGCAATTGTACAATCGCCTCCGTTACCAATTTGTGACGGGAGGTAATTTACCGACTCCGAAGCAGTTTGAGAGTAAACCAGTTCACCGCGTTGTTCTGCTTCGTAGTAAAGTTCATCCCAGTCAGCTTCTGTAATTACTCTCAGCATAAAATTATAATTTCTCAAAAACGGCTTTTGTCATGTTTGGAAGCTTCGCGTGAATGTGGTATAATCCTACCCTATTTAACGTAAAAGTTACAAATTTTTACACAACAAATAAGAATTAGCAGTGATGATACATGATTTTCCAGTGACTCTCAATAGGGAAAGCTTAAAAAGGTTAAAGTCTCTGTAAATTAGACGACGAAAATCGACAAGTTATAACGATGCCAAAACCAGTGATAATGAATATATATCTAGAGATACAATTTCAAAATATATGTACTGTTTTTGATTGTAAACGATTATATTATCAATCAACAAAGCTTGTGTAAGAATAATTAATATTAGGGTAATGTCTATGGATATTCCTGATTTTTTAAAGGAAAAGCTCAATGCAGCAAAATCCTTTTCGATTCAACTTAGAGTCGGCGAAGATTATACGCTATTAAATCCAGTTATAGCCTTGACTATTACTGACTTCGATATGTTTGAAGGCAATAATAAAGTTATATCCCGCTATCGATTAAAAGAAAAAGATGATTTAACTGATTATAGTGATGATATCGAACTGGTATTCGTCGAGTTGCCCAAATTTAACAAATAACTTTCTCAATTAGAAACATTATTAGATAAATGGTTGTATTTCCTCAAAGCAGCAAACACCCTCCAGTCGGTTCCACCCACTATGGAAGAAGTACCAGAAATTAATCATGCGTTTGAAGTTGCAAGAGAAAGCAAGTTAAGTAAAAAGGAGCTAGAATTGCTGGAAAAACGGGAGATGTTTCTTCACGATAGCAAAAATGCAATTTTGAAAGCGCAACGGGATGGTGAAGCTAAGGGTCGAAAAAAAGGTAGAGAAGAAGGTATAGAAGAAGGAGAAAAATCGCTAATTCTCCGTTTACTAACTCGACGGGTGGGGGAATTACCCCAAGAGATGCGTCAGCAGATTGAATCTCTCTCACGGGAACAATTAGAAAATTTAGGTGAAGCGTTGTTAGATTTTCAGAAGATGGCTGATTTACAAGCTTGGTTGGAAACCAGTGGGAGTTGCTAAACATATCCTTAACCGAGCAGTATTGAAATCACTGCGGTTCTTATTACTGTTGATTGGGTTCAGAAAACAGCGCTTTTAAGTCTTGATACCCACTAACAACCCTCAAAATCTCAATTCCTTCTTCCGTTAAACGGTAAAAGATTAGGTAACTATCTACTGGAAAGCTTCTTAAAGAAGATGCCAGTTCATTTCTACTACGTCCCATGCTAGGGAAGTTTGCCAGCCTACGACACTTTTCATTTATGCTGTTGAGCAGGCGGTCAGCTGCATCATAACTGCTTGTATCAGCAATGTAGTCAATAATTCTTTCGATGTCCCTGCTTGCTGTTGGAGTAAATCTACAAATTTGACTCATTGGTTTTCCTGAATGCGGCGCTTGGCCAGTTTTTCACGCAGGCGATTAAAAACTGTGTCAGCGTCAATTAATTCGCCTCGTTCAGCTTCTTCTAATCCTACAGCTATTTCACGTTGTAATTCTTCAAAACGCCCCTGGTAAATACGCTCGCGTTCTTCTAGTAGCTTTAGTGCAGCAATAATCACTTCGTTAGTTGAAGTATACTTTCCGCTCGCAACTTGACTTTGGATAAACATCTCAAGTTCAGGGGTAAGTAAAAGTGTCATATCAGGTGACCAACTTATTTCAGCAGTGTCTTTATATTTCTATAGTATAAATGATTTAGTGGAAAATTTTTCCAGTTTTTTGACTCAAGATGATGGCTCCTCTCTCTGGGTGGAGTTTTGCGGCTTCTCTTCGGTTGGTGGTTTTTCTGGTTGCTGGGCTGCTGTTGTCGTAGATGCGATGGCAAAAATCAACCCCGCATTATCATCAAATAACTCAACTGCAGGTAAAGCTTTCTCCCCAACCACCGTCACCCGCACAGTATTTGGGGTCTTGTCAACTTTTGGTGATGGTCATGGCTGGTGACTGGGGTAAATGTAAAAATTATCGCAATTTATTGTCAATAATTTTATCACAATATAAAAAAAGCCCTGAGCTAAAGTTCTGGTGTCGTTGGCGCTATTATGCTTGACAAAATTAGTGCTTTATGGTATGAAAAATTCCAGCGCGATATTCAAAAAAAAAGAGTGGGATAAACTCTGGGAAGAAACTACACACATAATCGAGCAGAATCCAGCGTCAGAATTGATTAATACTTTAGATGAAGTACCAAATTTAACCCAATTTATGGTCAACCTCTGGGTGAAATTTTTACGACCGATTACCGAGAGCTAATCGAAACAGATTCGTTAGGGATTTACGAGAGCGAAAAATTTTGGAGCCTTCCGCACTTTTGGTGATGTCCTCAAGGCAGAGGGCACTTATGCTGAGGGTAGAAGTAAGAAAGGGGGAAGGAAGAAGGAAGACGCATTGAGGGATATAATTAAGGCGGCACTTCAAACTTACCATGAGCTACAAAGAACAATTTATCTGGAAGAGAGCAGTTCAATTAGCAATTCACTGCTACAAATTTACAAACTTATTTCCAAATTCAGAATTATACGGTTTAACTTGCCTTTCTTAGGCGTTCCGGAGTGTCTGTTGCATCCAATATAGCTGAAGGCTATGGAAGACGCTCCAGGCAAGAATATATACACTTTCTACACCCCTGCTAAATCTCCAAAACCACGGGGAAAATCCCCAGGCTGAAAACTAGAGCAAACACGTAAGCGTAGAATTAACTACCCTGTCGTCAAAAAAAGAACTAAAAAACGAACTCAAAACCAACCGAAACCAGCTTAAAAAGTTTATTTCTTCAATTTTTATACTGAGGCACATCAAATTCTTACTGTTGTGCGGCTTTGCTGTATCTTAGTCTAAACTCCAGTTGTTAAGAGTTCCCCAAGAATACTGGTCTGTTTTTAACACAGTAAAGCTAGTTCCCATCGGCCCAACCATTTTTAAGAATTAGGAAAGAAATTTTTTACTCTCCATGTACTAGCCTAACTTAACAATCTTATCAGCTAAATAAAAATAGCGGTCATCGTGGCTAATTACTAAAACAATTTTGCCCATTGCTTTTAGTTCCATTAAAATTTCTTTGTAAAAAATTTCTCGAAAATAAGGGTCTTGGTCTGAAGCCCATTCGTCAAATAAATAAATCGGTCTATTTTCTAAGAAAGCAATCAGCAAAGCTAGACGCTTGCGTTGCCCTTGAGATAAATCTATAGTTGAGAATATGCCATCATGCACTTCTACTTTATGATTCAATCCGAATTTTTTGAGATAACTGTAAGCCTTATCATCTAAATTTTTTAAATTGAGACCCAAAATTCTGTTAAATAAATAGAAGTCGGAAAATATAGCCGTAAAAAGTTGTCGATAAGCTTCTCGATTTTGGTCAGTAATAGGTTGCCCATTAAGCAAAATTTTACCTTTTTCGGGAATGTATAGTCCAGTAATTAATTTGGCAAGAGTAGACTTCCCAGAACCATTCTTACCGACAATGAATACTAGTTCTCCAGAGTTAATCGTTAAGTCTATAGGACCTATCTCAAAATTATTTTGTTTGCCTTTGTTGTGGTAACTATGAGTGAGTTGAATAAAGTCTATTTGATAAGAGGAAGACCCGGAAGGAAACTGAAGCAAAAGCGAATCCTCAGCTTGTTCGGAAAGCACAAAACCTAATTTATCAATTTTTTGCAAGGCAACATTAGCTTGAGAGAAAATCGAGAGGTTTTGTACGATAGTTTGTACTGCACGGGTTAGATAAGTAAGTGTTAGAACGTAGCCAGAGAATAATTGATTGTTAACTGGCAATACTTGGGGTAAAGCAAAGACAACTAGAGCCAAGAGAATAAGTTGCTGAAGTTCCCCATAGCTAGTAGCAATTGCAAAAAATTTAGAAGCTGCTACTCGATAATTTAGTAAAGATGCTGCTGTTTTTTGCAAATATTCAGAAAGAAAAGTATTTTGTCGGTAACGATGCAGTTTTAGTTCCTTTACTCCGTCTATAATTGAGCGAAAATCTTTGAACAGGCTGTCTTGTTCTTCTCTAGCTAGTTTGTCAAATTTAACAATAATCCAAAACAAAAACTGTACCAGGATAGTTCCTAAGGCAAAGGTAATTACGGTGACTAAAAATACCAATTGAGAAAGCCAAATTAAATAGACCAGACAACCAATTATCACAGTAATGTTAATCAAGAAAAAGGGGAGACTAGAGACTCCCATAGCAATTGAGCCAGTATCATGGGTTAAAGTCGCTAACAAGCGATTTGACCCCAATTCTTCCAAATGTTGTAAAGGACAAGATAAAATCTTGGTACTTAAACGCAATCGTAACTTATAAATTGATGTTTCAGCTATTTCAGCAAGGAGAACTTGTGTGATAAAATTAGTTATAAATGAGACCGCTAGCAATCCAATAAAAGTCCAAATTTGGAAACTGCTGACTGTACCCTTTTTGTTAACCGCCTCGTTAATTAAGGCAATTAAAAATATGCTAGAAAAACCACTTATTACCGCAGTAAAAAATACTATTATAATGGCAGCCCGAGATGTTTGCAGCAGAAACGATATTAAATTCATTTAAAACATTGCTCCTCCATCGACTTCGATGGTACTAGCAGTAAAGTAGTCACACTCGATAATAAAACGCATAGCCAGCCAGATTTCATAAGGTTTTGCCATGCGACCCAAAGGAATTTTGGCAATCATTTCCGAGTCTATATCTCCAGCAACTACTAATGCTCCTGCACGTGCTAGTTCAATGGCAATGCAACGTCCAATGCCACTAGCAGCGCCGGTAACTATAGCTCGAACATCTTCTAATTTCACGTCAATTCCTCCACAATGATTTGCTACTAATTTTTCTGTATCTACAAACTACTGCAAATAATTTTCGATTACATTAAAATTTCTTGTATAGCTGTGCTAAGTTCTCTCACTGATGGTTCTTGCAAAAGGCTATCATGGCTACCTTGTACTGTTCGGACATAAACTTGTTGGCTAGTTAATTTATCCCAATCTAAAGTTGAGTTACTTGGGAATTGTTTTGCTAATGCTTCGGTTTTAAATAAGGAGATTGAAGCATTAATTGCTTTGGGTTGGTAACTAAGACTTGCATAAGAATTCGCTTTAAATACATTAACAGCTCCGGAAATAAGGTTTTTGTCTGAATTGGGAGTAACAAGTTGATGATGTTGCAATACTTTGAGTACATATTCTAATCTTTGTTCTTCATTCAAAACTGATAGTTCTTCGTAATTAAGTTTAATTTCTGTGTTAAAGTAAAGCCCAACTTTTTCGACAAAAATAATGAGTGAAGTAATGTCATCATCTGGAATTTCCTCAATTTTGGTATTAAGAAATGGAGGGTGAGTATCGATAATAAGGAGATTTTCTACACTTTCACCTGCTGCTTCTAGTTGAGAGGCAATTTCAAAAGCTATTAATCCGCCTAAAGAAAAACCTCCAATTAAATAATTACCCGAAGGTTGTATTTCTCGAATTGCTTTCATGTAAGTAGAAGCCATAGCTTCAATACTATTTAAAGGTTGTTTTTTGCCATCCAAACCTTGTGATTGTAGCGCATAAACTGGTTGATTTTTAGCTAATTTATTTGCTAATAACGAGTAAACTAAACCATAACCACCTCCTGGATGAACTAGAAATATGGGTTTTTTATCTCCTTTTACTTGTAGAGGAATTAAAATATCAGAATCAGCCGATTCTCGATTATTTTCTAGAAATAATGCTATCTTTTCTATAGTACCGTCTCGGAAAAAGCTCAGTACAGGAAGGGTATAACCTAACTGCTTTTCTATTTCCGTAATTAAACCAATCGCTAACAAAGAATGACCCCCTAATTCAAAAAAATTATCGGTGACACTAATAGGGCTGATTTTAAGTGCTGCTTCCCAAATTTTCGCCAATTGATGTTCTAGTGTTGTGCGAGGTAGAATGCAGTTTTCCGAAGGAACAAGTTTATTTAAAGTAGGTGCAGGCAGTGCTTTTCTATTAACTTTACCGTTGGCAGTTAAAGGTAAAGTTTCTAGTTGTATAAAGATAGAAGGTATCATGTAATTCGGCAACCGCAATTTGAGGTAATCTTTAAGAGCGCTGATGTTAATGTCATTATTAGTCATTACATAGGCTACTAAAAGTTTGTTCCCTGGAATATCTTCTGTTGCAATAATTACGGTTTGTTGGATTTGGGGGTGAGTGTTAAGGATTGTTTCTATCTCTCCTAACTCGATGCGGAAGCCACGAATCTTAACTTGATTATCTAGGCGACCCAGGAATTCTATATTCCCATCACTCCGGTAACGAGCGATGTCCCCTGTTTTATATAGCCGTTGTGATTTACCATCGCCAAACGGATTTAGAATAAATTTTTCTTTGGTGAGTTCTGGACGGTTGAAATAACCTCTTGCTAATCCATCTCCTCCGATGTAAATTTCTCCTGGTACTCCTATGGGTAGTGGTTGCAAGTGTTTGTCTAGGATGTATACTTGTGTGTTACTTATAGGGCGTCCTATGGGTACAGAAGCCCCTTTTACTTTTGATTGTACAACTAGATAGCAGCAGGTGAAAGTTGTATTTTCTGTGGGACCATAACCATTAATTAATTGACATTCTGGCAAACATTGAATCACTTTTTCTACATGAGGTGAAGATAAAACATCCCCCCCAGCCAAAAGTTGTCGTACAGATTTTAACTTCTCCAACTGTTGCTCTACCATTAAATGAAATAGAGCCGCTGTTAGCCATAAAATTGTGATTTTGTATTTCTCAATGACTCTTGCAATCTCTTCTACCGTAGGAAGATGAGCGTACATAATCACTAACTTAGCTCCATTAAGTAAGCTACCCCAAATTTCAAAGGTTGAAGCATCAAAAGAAATAGGAGCCAGTTGTAAAAAAACTTGTTGACAAGTGAGGTTGGCGTAATTAGTTTCTTTAACTAATCGTACCACCCCCTGATGGACAATACTAACCCCCTTGGGTTGTCCTGTGGAACCTGAGGTATAAGTAACATAGGCCAGCTTATCCGATGTAAGTTCAATGTGGCAATTTTCCTGACTTTCAAGGTTAATGGTATTCCAGTCAGTATCTAGGCACACTAACCGCGCACCATTTCCGGGTAATTTTTCAATTAACTGTTGTTGTGTGAGCAGCACAGAAACTTTTGAATCTGCCAACATATAACTCAACCGTTCTCGAGGATAATTGGGGTCAAGGGGTACATAAGCACCGCCCGCCTTGAGAATTCCTAACAAGCCCACCACCATTTCAATGGAACGTTCCACAAAAATTCCTACCAACACCTCAGGTCTCACGCCTAAGCTTTTGAGATAGTGGGCCAACTGATTGGCACGGGTATTCAACTGGTGATAAGTGAGTTGCTCGTTCTCAAAAATCACCGCTACTGCATTGGGTGTCGAGTCCACTTGCGCTTCAAACAACTGATGGATGCACTGATGCTGTGGATAGCTCACTGCCGTATCATTCCACTCTACTAGTAGTTGATGTCGCTCAAGGCTGCTGAGTAAGGGTAATTGGCAAATTTCTAGTTCGGGAGTATTAATCACTTCTGAGAGCAAAGTTTGAAAATGACCGATTATCCTAGCAATAGTTGTTTCTTCAAACAAATCGGTCTTATATTCCCAAAGTCCTTGAAGCCCTGTTTCCGTTTCCGTTATTGATAAGGTAAGGTCGAACTTAGCTGTAACTTGTTCTAGTTCTAAAGGAGTAAACTCTAGATTTGTCAATTTTAAGTTACTCATTGGAGCGTTCTGCAAGACAAACATTACCTCAAATAAAGGACTATGGTTGAGATTCCGTTCTGGTTGCAGAGTTTCTACTAGTTTTTCAAAAGGTAAATCCTGATGAGCGTATGCTTGTAGAGTTTTCTCTTTAATTTTTTGAAGCAAAGTGATAAAAGATGGATTACCACTGAGGTCGCTACGGATAACTAATGTATTGACAAAAAATCCGATAATATCTTCTATTGTTTGCCGATTTCGGTTAGCAATCGGAGTTCCCACTAAAATGTCATCTTGTCCCGAATAACGCATTAACAGCACTTTTAATACTGCTAATAATCCCATAAATAGGGTAACACCCTGAGATTCACATAATTGTTTAAAGCGAAGGTGGCAATCGCGATTAATAGTAAAAGGTATGGCTCTACCTTCATAAGTTGTGATTGCTGGACGAGGAAAATCTGTAGGCAAATTTAAAGGCTGTATTTCCCCGCTTAGTTCTTGTTGCCAATATGCTAATTGTTTTGGTAGTTCTTCTCGCTCAAAAACTGTCCGATGCCAAAAAGCGAAATCAGCATATTGTAGAGTTAGAGGAAGCAAAGGCGATTTATTTCCCTGACAAAAAGCCTCGTACAATACAGATAATTCTTTAACTACAATTCCAAAAGACCAGCCATCAGAAACGATATGGTGCATTACTGCTACTAATACATGAGTTTGCTGGTCTAATCGATACAGATAAACCCGGAACAAAGGGCCTGTTTTCAGGTTAAATGGAATCAGCACGGTTTGATTCACAGTTTGTTTAAGCTTTTCTTCTCGCTCTGACTCGGGCAAATCAGTTAAATCGATGAGGTTAAGAGCAATCTCAGCGGATGGATGAATTATTTGTACTGGATTGCCCAAATCATCCTGAGAGAATGTTGTCCGCAAGACCTCATGTCGCGTGACTATTTCTTGTAAGCTAGCGAAGAGTGCTTGTTCGTGCAAAATCCCATTAAGACGAAAGCCCACTACAATATTGTATGCAGGATTACCAGGTTCGAGTCGGTCAAGAAACCACAGTCTTTGTTGTGCAAAAGAAAGAGGTAAGTTATGCCGATTTTTAACCTGCAATATTTCATATGAAGCTAGATATTCGTCTCGATTACTCTGGGATAGCAGCTTATCTACTTCGGACGCTAGCTCGATAACCGTAGGATGCTCGAAAATTGCTCGCAAAGGCAAGGTGATTTTGAACTGTTCTCTAATGCGAGAAACTAGCTTGGTTGCTAAGAGGGAGTGACCCCCTAATTGGAAAAAGTTATCTGTAATACCCAAACGTTCAATACCAAGAACGTTGCTCCACAACACACACAGTTTGTTTTGAGTTGTAGTCTGTGGTTCAGCAAAAGATTTTTGAGTAATAGCTCTAGTTAGATTTGGTAAGGGTAAAGAACGACGGTCTAATTTTCCATTAGAGTTTATCGGCAAGCGGTCTAAAAGTGTATAAGTCCCAGGTCTCATATATTCAGGAAGTAGCTTGCTTGTTCGCTCCTTTAGCTCGTCAATCAAAGCTCTAGCAAAACGTCCTTTGAGAGGATTAAGGTAATAATTGGAACCCTTGCTACCGTTTTTTGCCACCAGAGGCATAATAATTGGGCAGCGACGCTTTTCTAATCTTTCTGTAGCTGTATAAAAGCAAACGTCAAAAAATCCAAGTTCGCTATCGGCAGAATAAGTAATAATTACTTGGCAACCAATTTCTGCAGCCAAATCGTGGAAGTCTTTAGGTACCACACCTGTATTGGTATCAAGACTGAGCAAACTCCGCAACTCTCCTACCGTAGCGTAATCTTCTATATCGCGATACCAACGGCAAATTTTTTCGTCTTGCAACAACTGAGCATTGGGAATACCACACCAACCAATAGCAAAGTTTTGTTCTTTTGATAACAAATTGCGTACGTCACTTAGTTGGTAATTTTCGGTCTGCCAATCCAGCCAAATAGGATTGATTGCATGTTTGTTATTTTTATGAACTCCTTGCTTGTGCAATACTACGTCATAACGATACTTAGTCATTTCGTTATTTGTTTTTTCCGGTTTTAAGTGAATTTCTACTTCAGCTATAGCAGGAAAAGTTAATGGCAAGTCAGCAAAGAAAATCGGGTCGAGAGTTAATTCGTTTTCATTTTCGGCAATTAGTTGCACTTTTTGTTTAAAATCTTCTCGGTTTGTACCATCTTTTTCCTGAGCGAAAGCGATGCTGGCATAAAAGTAATCTAACAGTAATAAGTTACGATTATCACCGATAAATAGACTTCCTCCCGGAGCTAGTAAATCCAAAGCTCCAGCAATTACCTGCTGAAAATACTCAAGAGAAGGAAAATATTGAGCTACCGAGTTGATAATGATAGTGTCGAAGTGTGCTTGGGGAAGACCGCTAAAATTATTCGCTTCTTGCTGTTGTAAACGAACCTGATTCCATTGATTTTGGTGCAGAATTTTTTGTAACCTACTGATAGCTTCAAAAGAAAAGTCCGTAGCCCAGTAAGAATGAACTTCGGGGGCAATGTTTAGGAGAATCATACCCGTACCACAGCCAATTTCTAACACTTGAACTGGTTTTAGGGATTTTATCTGAGCCAAAGTGTTGTCGAGCCACTGACGCATTTCTCCAACGGGGATGGGTTTGCTATCATAACTGCTATTCCAACCTGTAATATTAAATGCTGGGTCGGTCTCAGTTTCCTGATTTCGATAAGTTTCGTTAAAAGTATATTGCCATTCTTGAATTTGTTCTGTAATTAAATTTTCGTATCCGGGAATTTTAGCTGGGTCAGTTTGGGGTACAATGTAGGCGATAACTCTCACATCATCTCTGTTTTGCTCGCTTGTAATGACGCAACTATGGCGAACCCCAGGATAAGTTTGTAAAACTGTTTCGATTTCCCCTAATTCTATGCGAAAACCGCGAATTTTAACTTGATAGTCGTTGCGTCCTAAATATTCTAATTCTCCATTAGCAAGATATCTAGCCAAATCCCCAGTTCTATAGAGGCGATTTTTACCGTCAGAGCTAGCCAAGTTAGGCACCATACGCTCAGCAGTTAAATCCGGTCGATTTAAATAACCCCGAGCAACTCCCGCTCCACCTACGTAAATTTCTCCCGTAACTCCCGTCGGAACTGGTTGTTCGTAGCGGTCAAGAAGATAAAGGCAAAAATCTGGAATTGGTTCGCCAATAATGCTACCTGTAGCTTTTCTGACATCACTCCAACGAATAGGACGATAAGTAACGTGAACTGTGGTTTCAGTAATTCCGTACATATTTACCAAAAGTGGAAAATCATCGCTGTGACGCTCAAACCAGGGTTCCAGAGTTGATAAATCTAAAGCTTCTCCGCCAAAAATGACATAGCGCAAGTTGACTTCGCTTTCTCGACAAAGTACTTCTTCGGCTTGAATAAGTTGGCGAAAAGCAGAAGGTGTTTGATTTAAAACAGTTACGCCCTCGTTGCAGAGTAAATTGTAAAATTCTTCTGGTGAGCGAGTTACTGAATAGGGAACTACAATTAAATGTCCGCCAAAGAAAAGAGCACCCCAAATTTCCCACACAGAAAAGTCGAAAGCACAAGAATGAAATAAAGTCCAGACATCTTTGTCGTTGAAGTTATACCATTTTTGAGTTGCCAACATCAGACGCACCACATTGCGATGAGTGACAATAACTCCCTTGGGTTTTCCTGTAGAACCAGAAGTATAAATAATATAGGCAGCGTTATCTGGACTAAGAACTATCTCCGGATTAGTAAGTGGTTTTTTGGATATCTCTTGCTGGCAATTTTCCAAGAAAATCGAGGTAGTTTGCTGAGATTCAACTATTGGTGCGAACTCCACCTGAGTTAACAAAAACGATACCCCGCTATCTTCTAAAATATAAGTAATTCGCTCTTGGGGGGATTGAGTATCTATTGGAACGTAAGCAGCACCAGTTTTGAGAATGGCTAGGATGGCTATTACCATTTCTAGAGAGCGATTTATCAGTAATCCTACCCGCAATTCTGGTTTTGCACCGCAATCAATCAGATAAAGGGCTAATTGATTGGCTCGTTCATTTAATTGTTTGTAAGTTAAAGATTGGTTTTCAAAACTGACAGCTTGATGGTTGGGATGCAAATCTACTTGTTGGTTAAAGGCTTGGTGTAAACAATAGTCTACAGCAAAATTCTCACGCGGTTCTGAGGGCATTAATCGCTTCTGCTCTTCAGGAAGCAGTATTGGTAAGCGACAGATTGCCTCATCTGGCTGGGCTACTAAATTTTTTAATAATTCGCAGAAGTGACCAACGAAACGTCCTGCGGTCTCTGGGTTAAATAAGCTAATATTGTAAGATAAAACACCGCTTAAATTGTCTTCACCTTCGGTCACAAAAAGTTCTAAATCAAAACGAGCAGCATTTTGACTGCCTATAGAAGTTATTTCTAAGTTGTCTTGACCAAACTTAGGCTTGGGAGCATTTAATAGAGTAAAGGCAATCTGAAATAAAGGATTGCGACTAGTATCTCGTTCTGTTTGCAGACGGTCCACCAAGGTTTCAAAAGTAACTCCACTATGTTCAAATGCTTCTAGAACTGTTTTCTTAACTCTGCTTACCAGAGTCCGAAAACTAGGTTCTCCAGATAAATCGGTGCGAATTACTAAAGTATTTACAAAAAAACCTATTAGTCTTTCGGTATCAATTCCTGGACGATTGGCAATCGAAGTACCGACAGGGATATCTTCTTGCCCAGAATAACGTGCCAGGAGGGTTTGAAAAGCAGCCATGAGAGTTGTAAAAAGGGTAACATTCTCTTTCTGGCTAAAACTGCGGATCGCATTTGTTAGTTCCGGAGTTATAGTAAACTCAACCAAATCGCCTTGAAATGATTGCAAAGAGGGTCGAGGAAAATCGGTGGGAAATTGGAGGATTGGTAATTGAGCCAGTTGTTTTTCCCAATAAACAAGATGTTCTTCCCAAATGGACTCAGCTATCTTCTCCTGCTGCCAAATCGAGTAATCGGAGTATTGAATTCTTAATTCTGGGAGCGAAATGTTATCTTTTTTAAGGTTAGATTTATAGAGAACAGCAAGTTCTTCGAGAATAATACCGAGAGACCATCCATCAGCAATAATATGATGGAGAGTTAGGCTTAGCAAGTGTCTTTCTGGTTTGAGTTGCAAGAGTCTGGCTCGAAACAGCGGTCCCTCTTTAAGGTCGAACGAATATCTTGTTTCGGAAACTTTTATGGTAGAAATTTGCTTTTCAATCTCAGTTTCAGACAGCTCGCTCCAGTTTTCGATTTCTAGTTCGCTTAACACTTCGGGGTGAATATGTTGCCATGGTTCGCCATCGATTGCCACAAAAGTAGTACGAAGGCTTTCGTGTCGCTCCTGCAATTGTCTAAATGCCTGTTTCAAAGCTTGCACTTGTAGCAAACCGTCCAGACGAAAGATAGAGCATATATTATAAGCTGAAGAGGTTGGTTCTAACTCGTAAAGAAACCACAAACGTCTTTGTTGAAAAGAGGCAGGGGTTTGTGTAAGTCCGTGCCGCAAGATTGGAGATTGCTTTAAATTTAATTCGATTCCTTCTTCTTCTAAGAGTAATTTGAAAATTTCTAAGTCATTTATTTCTGAAAAATTCATAATCAATACCCCTTGATTAAATCTTGAATCAATAATAGTTTTTTGCTTTTTATTTACGTAAAAATTAATTTTATTTTCCAATGTATTGGAAAATTTCCTGTACTGCCCGCTTCGTTCCACCTGCTGTAGTACGACAAGCATTTCCAAGACGACTGCTGTTAGCTAGGAAAGAACTATCGTCTAAAATTTTTAAGGCGGTTTGTCGTAAAAGTTTAGCATTAACTACTTCTGGTTTGAGACAAATTCCCACACCCTGTGCTTCAATTTGAAGAGAAATAATATATTGCTCATAGGTTTGAGGGATTGCTAGCATCGGGACTGAATACCAAGCTGCCTCGCGGGTACCACCTCCGGCTCCATGCATGATAAAAAGGCTAGTGCGTTCCAAAATTTGTAGTTGGGGAATAGTACCTGTCCGTTGAACGATAAAGTTTGTCGGTATATTCCCTAGTTGCTCGATATCTGTAAAACTAGATATCACCATTAGAACTTGAACATCGTCAATATCTTTAAATGCCTCAATACAGTTTTGGTAAAATTCATAACCCGGGTCGTGAATGTTGCCAAAAGAAATTAAGATAAGCTTGTTTACCGATAATTGTTCCATAGAGAAGTCAGACTTAATTGCCCGCACTGGGTCACAAGGCCCGACAAAATGAAAAGTGCGGTCAAATTTTTCAATATAAGGTTGGAGTTCTCGAGGTAAATAACAAATATTAACGGGTTCTGGATTGGTAAATACATCGATAAAATCTAGCTGCGGAATATTATAGGTTTCTCGTAATTCTCGTTCGTATTGCAAAAAACACTTTTTATTTATCGATTCTTCTGAGAGTAATAGAGGTAGCTTTGGAGCGATTATCGAGCATTCATATAAACTCTGGCGATTAAATGCAGCAGTAGATATAGAATTTATTGCTGGAATATTGAGTAACTGTGCCGCTATTTTTCCCCACAAACATAGGGAATCGTGAATAATATAGTCTGGCTTGTCTGCTCGGATTGATTCAAGCAACCAAGGCAGCCTTTCTTTGGCTGTCCAAGTTATTATTGGGATTAAAGGAAACTCGTTAGCTTCTAATTTCGGTAGTGTATCGTCTTTTAGTTCTGGATAAAAACGGAAAACCGCCCCTAAAGCTTTTATTTCTGATTGAAATTCCGAAACTTCGTAGTAAATTACTTCTTCTCCCTGACGCAGTAATTCTTTTACTAATCCAAAAGTAGGAATAATGTGTCCGGCTGAAGAAACATTAAGAAATAAAACGCGACTCATAAATATTTCCTTTTTTTAGCTGTAATTTAGCTGTAAGATTTTTGAAGCCTAGTTTCCCAGGCTGAAACGATGTCTGAAAAGATTTGGTCTAAAGGTTTGGAAATTTGCCAGCCCGGATAATGTTGTTGGATTTTGTGTAAATCGCTGTAATAACAGATATGGTCTCCTTGACGATTTTGGTCTATATATTCATATCGCATTTTTTTGTTAGTTAGAGAAGTGACCATATCAAAAGCCTCTAAGATGGAACTGGTGTTGTTTTTTCCACCCCCCAAATTGTAAACTTCAGCGCTACGAGGTGATTTGATAAATTGCTCGATAAAAGTTGCTACGTCATAAGAGTGGATGTTATCCCTTACCTGTTTGCCTTTATAACCAAATATTTTATAAACACGATTTTCTAAGTTGCACTTAATCAAGTAACTGAGAAATCCGTGCAATTCTACTCCCGCATGATTTGGTCCTGTTAAACATCCAGCCCGCAAAGAGCAGGTTTGTAAGTTAAAATAGCGACCGTACTCTTGAACCATAATATCAGCAGCTACCTTAGAAGCTCCAAAAATGGAATGTTTCGAGCGGTCAATCCGAAAAGATTCGCTAATTCCCAATTTATAGGCAGTATCCGCATAATCCCAACGAGTTTCCAATTCTATTAAAGGAATTTCATTCGGTGCGTCCCCATATACCTTGTTAGTTGACATATGTACGAAGGGAGCTTCAGGAGCAAATTGACGAGTTGCCTCTAATAGATTTAACGTCCCAACCGCGTTAATATCAAAGTCATCAAAAGGAATTTTCGCAGCCAAATCGTGACTAGGCTGTGCCGCAGTATGAATAATCGCATTTGGTCTGAGGCTCTCAAACAAATTTAAAATAGTATGGCGACTACGAATATCTATCTCGTAATGTACGAACCCTTTAACGAGATTTTCTAAGCGCTTTTGATTCCAACGGGTATCTCCTTGGGAACCAAAAAAAACAGACCTTTGGTTATTATCGACCCCGTAAATTGCCCAACCTCGCTTGGCGAAATACAGGCAAATTTCCGAACCAATCAGCCCTGATGAGCCAGTTACGAGTAATTTTTTCATCTTCAAGTCTTTTGCTTTTTGTGCTGTATAAAACATAGAACTGCCAAGAGTCCTGGAAAAGTTAGATAATCAAGAAAAGTTATTTATTTATTTTGACTAACTAATCCACTAACTTCCCAATATATGTTGGCAAAAATGTCAAAAATCCAACTGATTAATTTACTGTATGGTGAAAGCCATCCACCAGTCATATGATGAATAGAATAGGACATTTTTTTGTCTTTCCATTTGACGATTTTTCCATTTATTTCCATTGGTGCATCTGGTTCAAAAATATATCCAGGACAAACACGAACTGTACTTTTTTCGTGGTATTTTTCTGCGACTATGCAATCGTTTAATAATAGAGGACCGGTGCTATAGCATACGGAATTTTCCCTGTTCCCAAATAAAATAAATGGATTAATTTTTTGGCGTATTCCTGATTTACGTTTATCTAATTCTTGAAAAACTTTCGGCCAAAGTGGATGTTTGGCAGTACTACCCATGATAGCGTTACTAAAGCCTATAAGTTTTGAAAGAATTAACTCATAGTCTTCTAACAAATCGTCTATGGATTTGAGAAATTCTATGTCCAAGTCTATATAAAAACCTCCATAGTGATATAGGAGAAAATAGCGAACGGCATCACAACGTTGAATGAGATATGGATAAGAATCATACACTTCTAAAAACCAAGGGTAATTTTCTTGGAGAAAGTTTCGGCATTGCTTATCATCCCAAAAATAATAGTCCCAGTCAGGATGAAGGTCTAAAATAGTTTGGCGATAAGGAATATATTTTCGCGGAATAGCTGCTTCGCCTTGGTAATAAATCTGATGAATAATTTTGGGAATCTTGCTCATAATTTAGACGCTCTGGTAAGTAGTTAAACAAAATTAATTACACAAAATTAAGACTACCCTTTACCTGTCACTGATGGTTAAGAATTGACTAGTCAGTTACAAGTAATTTTTTCATTTTGACCAACTACAAAGTTAAAGTTGGACACTTAGATATAATTTATCACGAGCAAGCAACAATTCATGATAAGCAGGTATGTACTCTATCACTTGAGTTATCTTCGCTTGTTGCTCTAATGTTAGTCCTTTTGCTTGTTTCCACTTGGCAATAAGTTTTTCTACGTGAGATTCGTCGTCTAGTGATTTATGTGACTGTGTCTCATGCTGCCGATATTTATACAACTTCTTGGGTATAAAATGAACATCACTTAGTAATGCCATCTGCATAAATAAATCCACTCCTTCATACCCTTGTCCTAACCACTCAGGCCACCCAGATGTTTCTCTATAAATAGACTTACGTAAAACTGGTCCGGTTTCTCTACATATTCCGGTAGCAATTGAGAAAAAAGGAGTTTCTGGAATATAATCAGGAACTTCTTCAAATCTTCCATCTGGGGATGGAAAAAATCTTGGCACTAGAGAAGATGATTCTAAATTTAAAATCCTATCTTTACTATCAATAAGCCATGAATCGCTGTAAATCAAGCCAACGTGAGGATATTGGTCAAGGTATTTAATCATTATCTCCAACATTTCTGGTTCAATACAGTCATCTCCATCCAAGAACATTAAATATTCCGACTCAGTATTACAAGCTTTAGAACCGTTATTACGCCCATTGCAAACACCACGATTTGGCTGTTTAATTAATTGTAAACGTGGTTCTTTTTTGACATAATCTAAAATAATTTCTGTTGAGTTATCGGTGCTACCGTCATCTACAATTACATAATCCCAATCTGTAAAACTTGAAGCTATTACGCTTTCAATTGCTCTTGCAATATACTTTTCTGCGTTGTAAATTGAGCTAACAATGCTAATTTTAGACATGACTATTTGACCTTGTAAATATTTTGTAAACAAAAGTTACAATTATCAAAAAACTAACTAAAAATCTTCAAACAAACTATGGATAAGCATCATATACAAAGACCAACTATGAATCTTTACATTGTGCCATTTGCGTAAGTTCTAGTTTTGATAAAAATCATTCTAACTAAAACTATTTAGTTAGTTAGTTAGCTTGGTGTTTTCTATTTTGTAAAAATTCAGCTTTTTCTTCCGGATTCATTTTTTTCATTCGTAAAAATACTTTAGCTGTTTTTTCACTCTGTCCAGTTTGCGTTTCTCTACTTACAAAAAGCTCTGCTATTTTTTCAATTGTTTGAGATTCAAATAACTCTCCCAAAGAAAGATTAATTGCAAAAATTGTCTCAATCCGAGCGTAAATTTGGGCAGCTATTAAAGAATGTCCCCCCAGTTCAAAGAAGTTGTCTTTAACTCCTATTTTTTGAACTTGGAGAATTTCTTCCCAAATCATTACCAGTGCTTCTTCTATAACATTTTTAGGTGCTATGTAATTAGCTGTAGTATCTGGGACAGAAGGGATAGGCAAAGCACGACGGTCAACCTTTTGATTGAAAGTTAAAGGCATCCGCTCAAGGAATATCCAAGCAGATGGGAGCATATAATCGGGCAGTTTATTTGACAAGTATGCTCGCAGAGCTTCGGGACTGGGTTGTTCTCCGGAGGATGTAGCCACCAAGTAAGCAACCAAGCGCTTATCTCCGGAGTCGTTTGCTATTGCCGATATAATCGCTTGGGAGATACTGGGATGAGTTTCTAAGACAGTTTCAATTTCTCCGAGTTCGATACGAAAACCACGAACTTTTGTCTGAAAATCGAGTCTCCCCAAAAATTCTATTGTTCCATCGCTTAAAAACCTAGCCAAATCGCCAGTGCAATACATTCGCTCTCCTGGTTGGCTTGCAAAAGGATTGGGAACAAACCGTTCTGCGGTCAGGTCGGATTTGTTACGATAACCTCTTGCCAGTCCACTTCCGCTAATAAATAACTCCCCTACAACCCCGAATGGAACGGGATGACCTGCAGAATCGAGAATATAGAGAGAAGTTTTGGCAATACCCCGACCAATTGAAATTGAGTCTTCTGGCTGTTTAACTTCCTGAACAGCAGACCAGATAGTGGTTTCAGTCGGGCCGTAAACATTCCATAACTCTACTCCAAGTTTAAGTAAAGATGTTGCTAGTTCTACGGGCATGGCTTCTCCACCACAAAAAGCTTTGAAGGGAAGTTTGGGTTGCCAGTCGGCTGTTAGAAGCAGTCTCCAAGTGGCTGGAGTTGCTTGCATTACTGTTGCTCCAGAAGATTTTAGCAATCCAGCCAATTTCCCTCCATCTCTAGCGGTTTCGCGATCTGTTATGACTAGACGCGCTCCAGATATTAAAGGTAGAAATAATTCTAGCAGAGAAATATCGAAGGATAAAGTGGTCACTCCGACTAAAGTATCAGCTTCGGTAATTCCGGGTTGTTTTTGGAAACTGAGGAGGAAATTAACCAAACAACTGTGAGATATTTGAACCCCCTTGGGTTGTCCCGTAGAACCAGAAGTATAAATTATGTAAGCTAAATGGTCGCTATGGGGAATTACTGGTAGCGTAGGCTCTGCTTCTGCAACTGTCAATTCTTCCGAGTCGATTAAAAGTATCGATGCTGAAGATTGAGGAATTTCAGGAGCAATACTTGTTTCGGTGATAATAACTGCTGCACCACTATCCGAGAGCATGTAATTTAGGCGCTCGCGAGGAAATGTGGGGTCGAGAGGGACGAAGGCTGCTCCGGCTTTGAGAATACCGAACAGGGCAACAAGAAGCTTGGAGTGACGCTCCAAACATACTGCTACTGGAGTTTCTGGTTTTATTTCCAACAGAAGAAGGTGATGGGCTACCTGGTTGGATTGATGTTCTAGTTCGGCGTAAGTTAACCAGGTTCTTCCTGAGAGAACTGCTGGAGCATCCGGAGTTAAAGAGGCTTGTCGGCTAAAAAGTTCGTTGACGGTGATTGCTGGTTCTTCTGAGGGATTTGAACTAACTTGTTTACTTGCTGGTTTTGGTTGAGTTTTTGATAGTCCTATTTCTCCGACAAATTCCAGTTCTGGAGCGGCTATTTTTTCGAGAACATGGATGAAATTATCGAGTTGTTGTTGTTGCTGATGAGGGCTACCGACTCCTTGTTGGTAGGCAATTTTAATGCTCATTTCTTGTCCGGGTAAGGCATAAACAGTAACGGGATAATTGTTTTTCTCTAAAGAACGAACTGAAACTATTGCCAAATCTTCGGTATTTTCTTCCAAATTATCTGCGATTGGATAATTTTCGTAAACGAGAATCGACTCAAACAAAGGTTGTCCGCGAGGAATTTCGCTCCAGCCTTGAATATCTACCAAACGACTAAAGGAATATTGATTGATTTCCAACTGGCGATCGCGAATTGTTGGCAACCAATCGAGGAGAGGTTGAGCATTATTTAATTGTAGTCGCAAGGGTAAGGTATTAATAAACAGACCGACCATTTCTTCGGAGTTTGCCAATTCTGGAGGACGTCCCGATACCGTAATACCGTAAACTACATCTTCAGAACCGCTATATTTGCTTAAAAGAATACTCCAAGCAGCCTGTACTAGAACGTTAACTGTAACTCGATACTTGCGGGCAGTGCTTTTAAGCTGGGCATAGGTTTGTTGAGATAAGGTTTGAGAGTAGGTTTTATCTTCTGTTGAGGTAGCATTTAATCCTAAACTGGTTGCTCCTGACAAACCCTTCATGGTCAATTTCCAAAAAGACTCAACCGAAGTAGATTTTTGTTGCTGCAACCAATGGATAAATTTGCGATAAAGGGGTGGTTGAGGCTGTCGATAGGGTATTCCTGCGGTTTCTGTCTGGTAAAATGCGATAACGTCGCGAAAAACAATTGGCAAAGACCATCCATCTAAAAGTAGATGATGGTGAGTCCATAAAAATCGCCATTTTCTCTGTTCGAGTTTCACTAACACGAACCGCATTAAGGGAGCTGTTTCCAGAGAAAAATCCTGTTGACGGTCTGTGTCTAGCAATTTAGCCCATTTTTTCTCGATTTCGTCTTTTTTGGTGTCAGACCAATCTTGAGAAACAAAAGGCAAAGTTACTCGTGATTGAATTTGCTGCTGAGGTTGGGGTAAATCTCGCCAAATAAAAGCAGCACGCAGGCTAGGGTGGCGCTCAACGCAGCACTGCCAAGCTTTTTGAAAGGCTGCGGTATCTACAATTCCCTCAATTTCACCGATTAACTGCTGCAAATAAAGGCCGTTTGAAGATTTGTAGTTGCTATGAAATAGCATTCCCTCTTGTACGGGTGTCAGGGGATAAATGTCTTCTACTTCTGTGTTTTCTATTTCTGTGTTTTCTATTTCTGTGTTTTCTACTTCTGGCAAAGTGGAATTATCTTGTTGCAAATGACTTGCAGTTAATAAAGCAAGACAATGTTGATAAAAGTTATCTGCAAACTTTTCAATGGTTGCTTGGTGATGTAAATTTTTGCTGTAGACAAAGCGGATTTGTAGTTTTCCGTTTACGATTAAGCCAATAATTTCTAATTGAAACGGACGTATTGCTTCTGGATTCCGAGAAAAGCCTGTATCTTCGTCAGCAGGGGAGAATGGTGCAGTTGTGGGAAAATTATCGTCGAATTGTCCTAAATAGTTAAAGATGATACCTTGAGGAATTGGCGGCAAAGTATCAGCCAATTGCGGTTGACGGCTCAGTATTTCGTAATCTAATCCGTTGTAGGGTAGTTTCTGAAACTGCTCTTTGACTATTGCCAGGTTAGCTAGGTGGTTATTGCTGCTTTTTTCTAATCGCAAGGGGAAAAGGCAAGTAAACCATCCTACCGCATCAAAAACTTCAAGGTTACTTAAATCACTATCTCGTCCGTGACTTTCTAGGGCAATTACCATGGATGAGCGATTAGTCCAATCGGTTACTGCTGCTAGCAACACTGTTAATAAAGATTCCTGAATTTTAGCTTGGCAAGTGCGAGGTAGTTCGTAAAGTAAACTAGCGGTTTCCTGCTTGCTAAAATTACATAGAATTTCTCCGACGGAAGCTTCTTTATTTTCTAACAAATTGTCAGGAAAATCTAAAGGTAAAGAGGGATTATCTACCCTTTGTTGCTGCCAGAAATGCAAATTTTCTTGATTTTGGTAATCCTGACTTAAACATTCAAGCTGCAAGGCCCATTGAGCAAATCCGACAAATTTGGTGGGTATGACCTCCTCAGAGATTGCTAGGTCTTGTAAAATAAGGCGCCAAGATACTCCATCTACGATTAAATGATGAATAATCAGCAATAGTTTATCTTGTGTTTTGGTCTGAAAATGAACTGCTTTAAATAAAGGGCCGTTTTCTAAATTTAGTTGAGTCTGAAATTCGCTAGCAATGGTCGTAATTTGTGTTGAGAGTTCTGTATCGGGGGTTGTTCTAAGGTTGATTTGATGAAAATCCAATAAATTTGATTCTGCTACTAATTGCTGTTTCCAACCAATGGCAGTTTTGGAGAATCGCAAGCTAAAGGCTGGGTGTTTTTTGGCAATTTGCAGCAAAGTATTTTCTAATTGCTCGATAGGGAATCGTTGCTTTAAATTGAGTATAATTGCCTGATTCCAATGTTCGGGATGAATAATGGGTTGTTTAAAGAACCATTCCTGAATCGGGGTAAGGGGAATCTCGCCATTAACAGGAATTATATTAATATTGGCTACAGTTGTAGAGTGCCTGATTTGGGTAGTTAGTTCTGCTATTCTCGAATGGTTAAATAAATCCTGTGGTGTAAAATCAAGACCAACCGCACGAGCCTTGGCAACAATTTGCATACCCAGGAGTGAATCCCCCCCCAGTTCAAAGAAATCGTCCTCAATACCAATAGGCGATATTCTCAGCACTCGTTCCCAAATTTCGCTCAAAATTCTTTGGGTTTCGTTTTGAGGTGCAACGTAACTTTTTTGCAGTGCCGTATTTTCTAATTCTGGTAGGGGTAGAGCATTTAAATCGATTTTGCCGCTGGTAAGTAAAGGCCAATTCTGCACCGCTACGAACAGCGATGGCATCATAAAATCGGGAAGAATTTGCTTGAGTGCAGAACGCAATTTTATTTGCCAATTATCGGGAGCATTATCGGGAGCTTGTTTTAACTCCACATAAGCCACTAAGCGATTTATTCCTTCTTCTAAAACTATAGCTTTAACTGCCGCACGCACGACCCAAGATTGAGTTTCAATCGCTGCTATGATTTCCCCTGGTTCGATGCGAAAGCCCCTAATTTTCATTTGTCGATCCAAACGACCGAGAAATTCTATCGTACCGTCAGGTAAATATCTGGCTATATCTCCAGTTTTATACATCCGACTCCCAGGAAGATGGGAAAATGGATTGGGTAAGAAACTTGCTGCAGTAAGTTGAGGAGCATCCCAATAACCGCGAGCTAATTGCTCTCCAGCAACAAAAAGTTCGCCAGGAGTTCCAATCGGTAAGGGTTCAAAGTTAACATCTAAAACGTACAAGCGAGTATTGGGTACTGACTTGCCAATGGGTATAATATCGGTATATTCTCGCTCTCGACAGAAGTGATAAGCGACGTCAATAGTTGTTTCTGCTGGCCCGTAAAGATTAATTAAAGGGACGGGTAGAGTTGAATGAAACTTTTGCCAGACTCTTTGTTTTAAGGCTTCTCCTCCGCTAAACACTAATCTCAGACTGGAACATTTAGGAAAATCAGGTTCTTGCAGCAGAACTTCTAGTAGAGTAGGAACTACTTGTAACAAAGTTACTTTTTCGGTTTTGATTGTCTCAATAAGATAGTTGCTCTCTTGATGACCAGATGGTTTAGCCATTATTAATTTAGCTCCAGTCATTAAAGCTGCCCAAAATTCCCACATAGAAGCATCAAAATTAAATGGAGTTTTTTGCAAAATTACGTCAGTTTTATTAACAGTAAAGGTATTTATAAACCACTCCATATGCCGAGCTAAAGCATGATGAGAAATAGCAATCCCTTTGGCTTTTCCGGTAGAACCAGAGGTAAAAATGATATAAGCTGTGTTTTCTCCCCGAATTTGTATGTCTAAGTTTTCTGCTGAGTAGCTGGCAATTTCGTCTTTATAAAGGTCTAAAGGTATAACTCTATTTTTAAACTCATCCCCATAATCTATCGCTAGATTAGAACTGGTGAGAATAATTTTAATTCGAGCATCTGTGATAGTCGATTTAATACGCTCATCGGGATAGTCGGGGTTGATGGGTACGTAACAACCACCCGCTTTGACAACTGCTAGAATTGCCCAAACCATCTCTAAAGAGCGTTCGATACAGATGCCTACATTGCACTCCCCATCAACACCGTGATGGCGCAAAAATCTTGCCAGTTGGTTGGCTTTTTGGTTTAATTGGCTGCTTGTCCAGATTTCCCCCTCACAAGCAACGGCAGGTAAATTGGGGCTTGTGGCTGCAAGTTGTGCGAATATTTCATGAACCCATGCGGTTGGTGGGGGGGTTAATTCTAAGCGGCCTTCTTCTGGAAAAACTACATTTTTCTCTGCTGAAGTAATTATTTTGGCTGCGTTAAAGTTAGCTTCAGGATCGGCTGCTAAGACAGTACACATTCTTAAGACGTAATTGGCTATCGTCTCTATTTGAGGCTCGCAAAATTCATTGCCGTCATAAGTTATATTAAAATTAAGTTTTTGAGTACTAACATCTTCGTTCCAACTGACGCTAAAAGGAATATTGGTTTCATCAAAAGATTGTGTTCCAATTAACTCTACCTCTGGAAAATCTAACAGTCCTTGATAAACGTGAAAATGGACGAAGTTAAAAGAACTTTCGTAAAGCGGTTGATTCTGATGTATTTTTTGTATTTCTGCTAAAGGAAAGCGACGGTAAGGCATTAATTTTTGTTCGGTGTTCCAAGTGGCACGAATCAAGTCAAGCCAAGAACCATTGGGAATTTCGAGGCGAAAAGGAATAGTATTAAGGAACAATCCTAAAAGGCGATCGCCATCTGCAACTTCTGGTCTGCCGTTAGTTACCAATCCTGTAACTACTTCATTCTCTCCCCCACAGAAGGAAAGAAGCCGTAAATGAACTGCTAGCAGAATTGTTTTAAGAGGAACTCCTAACTGACGAGCTAGCAATCGCAACTTTTGGGCAACTTCATCGTTTAAGGTGAGATTGATTTTACCCATTCCCGGTTTCTTTGTTTCGGGGAGACGAGGTATTCTAGTAAAAGAAATTCCTGCTAGTTGAAGAAGCCAAAATTCTCTTTGTTTAACGTCGGTAATAGCTTGTCTTTCTAAAGCAATAAATTTAGCATAGGATAAGTTCTGCGGTAAAGTTTCTCTAAGCTCTTCTTTGCCTTCAAGCAAATGAAAATATAAAGTAGTAAGTTCGGTAATAAAATTAGCCAGACTCCAACCGTCGAGAATAGCATGGTGTATGGCTAAAGTTGCTTGCACCAGATTACTATCAAGCAGATGAAGGTGAAATCTAATTAGTGGGGCTTTTTGCCAATCAAATTGAGTTTGATGCTCTTGGATAATAAAGGATTGTAAGTAGTTTTCCTGTCCTAATTCGCTCTCTGAGGTTAAATCTGCAAATTGAATCTCGCTTAGGACTTGATTAAGAATTACTTGTAATGGTTGGCTAAATTCTCCTAGGTAAAAGACCGTCCGCAAAATAGGATGTTTTGCTAACATTTGGTCATAAGCCTGCTGCCATACTTCGAGATTAAAAGGAATGCGAATCCGAAAACTAAAAACGTCGTTATAGGCAGTAGAATAGGCAGCGTAATTGCTATGAAAAAGCATCCCAGTTTGCAATTGCGCTAAGGGATAGGCATCCATTACACCCATCTGTTCGAGTTTTACTCTATCTTCGGGAGCAATTTGTGCGAAAGGTTGCTCTTGTTCGAGCTTATTGATGCCAGTTTTTTCTGCTTCTAGGGAAATTGCTGTAGCTAAATCAGCCAGTACGGGAAAAGAAAATATTTGTGAAAGTTCTATCTTTAATCCTTCTTCTTCTGCTAGAGAACAAACTCGAATGCTGCGAATCGAATCTCCTCCTAAGACAAAATAATTATCAAAGCGTCCTACTTTGATTACTCCCAAAACTTTTTGCCAGATTTGAGCCAGTATTTGTTCTTCTTTAGTAACTGGAGCAACAAAAGTTGTACTGAGATTAGCTCTATCCATCTTAGGCTCTGGTAGTGCTTGATAATCAACTTTGCCGTTAGTTGTCAGGGGTAATTGTTCTAAATAAACAAAATAAGAGGGTATTGCGTAATCTGGTAAGTGTTGCTGAAGATGAGCGCGTAAACTTTCAATCGTGGGTTTATTGTCGGTCGAGCAAACTAAATAAGCAATTAAATGTTTTTCTTGATTTGCATAATTGCGAACCAAAACGATGTTTTTCTTTATTTCAGGAAGCCTGGAGATGGCTGCTTCTATCTCGCCAATTTCGATGCGAAAACCTCTAATTTTAACTTGTTGGTCAATTCTGCCTAAATATTCTATATCTCCGTCTGGAAGACAGCGACCCAAATCTCCAGTACGGTACAAACGCTTATTATCATCTCCAGAGAAGGAATCGGGTGCAAAGCGTAAAGCGTTTTCTTCTGGTCGGTTAAGATAGCAGCGTGCTACTCCAGCCCCAGAGACATACATTTCTCCGGCTACCCCTGGAGGTAGAAGGTTACCATTGGCATCGACGACATAAAGGGAAAGGTCAGGAATTGGTTGGCCGATGACGCTGGCTGAGTTATTTTTTACATCTTGATGGCTAATGGGTCGGTAGGTAACGTGTACGGTAGTTTCAGTGATGCCGTACATATTAATGAGACGGGTTGCCGCTTCAGGATGGCGTTTGAACCAGGGTTGGAGAGTAGATAAGTTTAGCGCTTCGCCACCAAAGATAATTAAGCGTAAAGTTGTCGGTTCTAAAGTTGGTGACTGCTCTTCGGCTAGCAATAATTGCGCGAATGCTGATGGAGTTTGATTGAGTACGGTTACTTGACGACTGCGAATTAGTTCTAAAAAGCGTTTTGGGTCGCGACGAACCTGATAGGACACAATTTCTAAGCGCCCTCCGTAAAGCAATGCTCCCCAAATTTCCCAGACAGAAAAGTCAAATGCACAGGAATGGAAAAATGTCCACACATCTTGGCAATTAAATTCAAACCAATGTTCTGTACTGCTAAACAAACGAGTAACGTTGTTTTGGGTGACGAGTACTCCTTTGGGTTGACCTGTTGAACCGGAGGTATAAATGATATAAGCACCGTTCTCTGGTTGTAGAGATGTTGCTACAACTGGTTCCTTACTTACTTGTTTGTAAGGCGCATTTTCTCGATCTAGACAAATTACTGGTACGGTTTTTGGCAGTAAAGAAGCAAGCGTGGTGTTCGTGAGAATTAGCTCTGCTTGGCAATCAGAAATGATAAATTCAATTCTTTGGGCTGGAAAAACAGGATCTACTGGAACGTAAACCCCCCCTGCTTTAACTACACCAAGCATGGCCACAATTAGTTCCCAAGAGCGTTCTAAACACAAAACTACTCGTTTTTCTGACTCTATGCCTTGTTTTTGCAAAAAGCGAGCAATTTGGTTAGAAAGAATGTCTATTTCTTCATAAGTAAGATTCTTTTCTCCCCAAGCAAGGGCAACTCGACGACTATATTTGCTAGCAATAGTAGCAAAACGACTTGCTAAAGTTGCCCACTCGCTTTTAATTTCTGTCTGGGGCTTAGCTGCAATAGGAAGTTCCCTTGAAGAAAAGAGAGACAAAGAACTTAAAAGCCCTTCATGATTATTTGCAGCATTAATTAAAAGATTTTTCCATTGTTGTAGGAGTAGTTCCATCCCTGACGAATCGAAACTTTCCGAACTATAAGTTAATTTAAATAACAGTTCGTCTTCTGAAATTACTACCATAGTTAGGGGATAGTGGGTAGTTTCCCAAGAAGATATCTTTGTTACATCCAAACCAAAATCTTCTGCTTTTAAAGATTTATCTACAGGAAAGTTTTCAAAGACCAGCAGACTTTCAAACAGTGGTTGTCCCCGAGGTACGTCGCTCCATCCTTGAATACTCGATAGACTGGAGTACTCAAATTTATGCATTTCTACTTGTTTTTGTTGCAGCATTTGCAACCAGTGGTCAAGCCTTTCTGCTCCAGAGACTAAAACTCTTAATGGCAAAGTATTAATAAATGCCCCAACAGTTCTTTCTATCCCCCTGAGTTCTGTCGGTCTTCCTGCCACTGTAATCCCAAAAACAATATCTTCGCTGCGACTGTAACGGTTAAGTAAGATAGCCCAAGTCCCTTGAATAAAAGTGTTTAGGGTAATATGGCAATGACGAGCTAATTTTTGAATTAAAGCAGTTTCTGCAGAGTTTAATTTTAGTTTCAGTTCTGCTTTGTCCTTGTTCTTATTTTGTTGTCTGGCTGGCATCATTATTAAGGGAGTATGACTGCTAAATCCCTTCATGTAACTGCGCCAAAAATTTTCTTCATCGTGAGGATTTTTTTGTTTTAACCAGACCAGAAAATCTTTGTAAGGACGAACTGATGGCAATGAGATATCTTTTCCTTGCTGTACCGCTCGATGCAAATGCAAAAATTCCTGCATTAGTGGCGTTTGTGACCATCCATCGAGAAGCACATGATGGTGGCTCCAAACTAGTTGCCAAGATGTTTGGCTTAGACGAATCAAACTAACTCGCATCAATGGTGGACGGTCGAGTACGAATCCTCGACGCCTATCTGCTGCCAAAAATTCCTCTAAGTGCTTATCTATAGCCTCCTGGCTCAAACTGCTCCAGTCTTGCTGCTCTATCTGAAAATCTAAATCTTTAAAAACTATTTGTACTGGTTCTTTTTGTCCTTTAATAATGATTGCAGTTCGCAAAATCTGATGGCGGTTAATTAAGGTTTGCCATGCCTGATTGACTGCCTCCACAGAAACATTTCCTTCTAAGCGGCAATTTAATTGCTGAAAATAAACGGCAGATTCGGGTTCGTAAAGAGAATGAAATAGTAGCCCTTTTTGTAAAGGAGTCAGGGGCAAAATATCTACAATTTTTTCTTTTAAGTTTACGTTCATAGTTTTCTTATAGAAGTTCTTAGTCAAGTAAGGTACAGATGAAAACAGTAAAGTTTTGTGGGGTGGGCATCCCGAACCGCCCTTGTGTACTTCAGCAGTATTGGGAACCGCTATACTTAATTTTCAAATTTTTCCAGAATAGAATTTAGCTCACCATCACTCAGTTCCACTAAAGAAAAATCGCTGACGCTATAAAAATCAGAGCTACGGTTGATGCTTTCTAAATAAAAACCAAGTTGGTCAAGATAATTTCGTGCTAGTGCTTCGATAGTTTCAGCCCGATATATATTCTGACTATAAGACCAATTAAGCTGTAGGGATTCATTTTGAACAAGAGCATTAACAGCCAAAAGATTAGCTAGTTCTTGTCCTGCAAACATCCCCACTCCAGTAGGAGCATTACTAAGTTGGAAAAATTTACTCTTCTTTTGTGTACTATCTATTTGCCCTAGATAATTAAAACTTATTTGAGCTTTTTGTCTACAAAGTCTTTCTCTGAAGCTGGCGTCTGAAGATAAATAACGCAGCATACCGTAACTTTGACCGGAATGGGGAATAGCTCGCATCTGTTCTTTCACTTGTTTGAGTAATTGCTCCTGGTTGGAGTTTTTTGTCCCTCGCAAGAGAACGGGATAAAGGGAGGTAAACCAACCTACAGTTCTAGATAAATCAAGTTTGCTGCCGATATCTTCGCGACCATGACCTTCTAAATCCACTAACAAGCTATCGCTGCCACTCCATTGGGTTATGGTAGCCAGTAGGGCTGTAAGGAGGATTTCTTGTATGGTAGCACGATAACTTGCAGTTGTCTGGGTTAGTAAAGTTCGGGTGCGATCGCTCGACATTTGCACTGATACAATAGCCAGACTATCTACTGTATTTTTCCCCTGAGCTTGGTAATCGACTGGGAGATTACCATGAGGATGAGAAATTTTATCTTGCCAAAATGAAATATCTGCTTCAATTTCTGGGGAATTAGCCAGTTTTTCTAGACTGGTTGTCCACTGTCGGTAGGAAGAAGTACGAGCGGGTAAAGAAATAGACTGACCTTGTAAAGCTAACTCGTAAGCTCGCTCTAAATCTTCCACAAGAATGCGCCAAGAAACGCCATCTACAATTAAGTGGTGTGCAAATAAATAAAGTACATTGCCGTATTGTTGAAGGTTTTTGACGTACAGAAGGCGCAGTAAAGGAGGACGCTCTAAACTAAGAAGTGCTTGTTCTTCTGATACGATTTCTTCGAGTAACTCGACTTGCTGAGCTTCATGACAACGAGTAAAGTCCTCAACCCGTAACTCCGGTTTTGCAGCTGGGCCAGAGTAAGATTGTTGCCATACTTCATTATCCTGACAAAACTGCAATCTAAAAATGTCATGCTGGGCAATCACAGTTGCTAAAGCTAACTGCAAAGCCACAATATCGAGCGGTTCTTTCACTTCTAGGGCTAGATTTTGGTTCCAGTGATGGGGATGCGGTAAGTTGCGTTCAAAAAACCAACGTTGAATTGGTGCGAGGGGAACTTTACCTGTAACAGGTTCGGATATTACTACTTGCTCAGTTACGGAGCGAGCAACATCTGCCAGTCTGCTGAGGGTCTTAGCCTCAAATATATCTTTGAGTTCGACCTCCAATCCGGCTTCACGAGCGCGAGAAATAATTTGCAAACTAATAATTGAATCCCCGCCAATTTCAAAAAAGTTGTCTTCTGGATGCACTGCTTCTCGAACAAGAACTTCAGCCCAAATTTGTGCCAGGATTTGCTCTGTTTGGCTGTTAAATGTTGCTGGTTTAATGGGGGGCAATTCGGGTGGTTTTAATGCCTTCCGGTCTACTTTGCCGTTAGCTGTTAAAGGTAGGGTGTCCAAGGTGACAAAAGCAGAAGGTATCATGTATTCTGGTAGCTTTTGTTTGAGTAATTCACGCAGTGGTTCGGTATTGATTATTTCATCAGAGGCGACTACATAAGCTACTAAGCGTTTGTTATTCAGAATGTCTTCTGTGGTAGTAACTACAGCTTGTCTAATTTGGGGATGGGTGTTGAGAACTGCTTCAATTTCTCCAAGTTCGATGCGGAAACCGCGAATTTTTACCTGATAGTCAAGGCGACCGAGGAATTCAATATTACCGTCAGGTAAATATCGAGCCAAATCCCCTGTTTTGTAAAGGCGTTCGGATTTAGAATTAGAGAAGGGATTAGGAATAAATTTTTCTTCGGTTAGTTGTGGATGGTTGAAGTATCCTCTGGCTAAACTATCACCACCAATGTATAATTCTCCTGAAACGCCGATAGGTACTGGCTGTAGATGTTCATCCAGCAAATATACCTGTGTATTGGAAATGGGACGACCGATGGTAACAATGCTGTCCCCTTTCTTCACTAAAGCAAATGTAGAATAGGTTGTGTCTTCAGAAGGCCCATAAAGATTAAAAACTCGCTGAATAGTTTCCTGTTTATAAATTTTTTGAACAAGTTGATTTTGAAGTGGTTCACCTGCAAGATTAACCGTTCGTACTGAAGCGGGTATGCTAGAAGAACGGACTAACTCAGCGATTGCAGAAGGAACTGTATTAATTAGGGTGACTTCTTGGACTGCGGGTAAGATGGGTAAAGAAAGAGCGTTTTCAGCTAAAATTACTTTGCCACCAACACTTAAAGGAAGAAATAGTTCAAATACCGATAAATCAAAACAAATGGAAGTCGAAGCTAAAACTCCAGCCAAATCTTCTATTGTAAAAATATCTTTTGCCCAATAAAACAGAGCAATTGGACTATGATGCTCGATTGCTACTCCTTTTGGTTTACCTGTAGAACCGGATGTGTAAATTACATAGGCTAAATTTTTGGGTGTAATATTTGTTTGCGGATTTACCTGACTTTCCTTTTGAATTGTCTCCCATTTTTTATCTAAACAAACTATAGGTATATTTTGTACTGTTAGATTATCTACTAGATTATCTAGCAGTTTTTGTTGAGTCAGCAGCACGGAAATTTGCGAATCACAAAGTATAAAGTCCAAGCGTTCTTTGGGGTAAGCGGGGTCTAATGGTACATAAGCCCCACCCGCTTTCAAAATCCCTAATAGTCCCACAATCATTTCTAAGGAGCGCTCGATACAAATGCCTACCAATACTTCTGGTCTCACTCCCAAACTTTTCAGGTAATGTGCTAGGTGGTTGGCTCTTTGATTTAATTGTTGGTAGGTCAACTGTTCCTTCTCAAACACCACCGCTATAGCATCTGGTGTTTTCTCTACCTGTTGTTCAAATAACTGATGAATACATTTATCGGTTGGATATTTTTTTGTAGTATCATTCCACTCGCTCAACAACTGATGGTGTTCTGCTGCAGTCAATAGGGGTAATTCACCCACAGTTTGCTGAGGATTTTCTACAATCGCCGAGAAAATGGTTTGCAAATGTCCCAACATCCTCCCAATGTTTTCTTCTTCAAAACGAAGAGCATCGTAATTAATCTTAATTAACAACTCACTTTCAGGTATTGCGGCTAAAGTCAGTGGATAATTAGTTTGTTCAAAACCCTCTATCTTGCTTAGTTGTAGCGAACCGTTTTCATCTAATAAAGAACTGTCAATTGGATAATTCTCAAACACCAACAGACTCTCAAACAAAGATGTTCCCCCTGGTAGCTCGCTCATAGCTTGAATCTCAAACAGAGGAGTATAAGAGTATTGCTGTAACTCTAGCATTAACTGTTGTATTTGTTCGAGCCAAGGTACTATTTGCTGTTGGGGGGAGATTTGTAGACGTAATGGTAAGGTATTTATCAACAATCCTACCATATTTTCCACCCCAGACAAACTACCAGTCCGACCAGAAACAGTCACACCAAATACTACATTTTCTTCGCCATTATAACGACTTAAGAGTAAACCCCATGCAGCTTGTACTATAGTTGATAAAGTTATACGATGTTGTTGTACTACAGATTGTAACTGGTGACTCACCTGAGCAGATAAACGTAATTCAAGTTGCTTATAATCTGATGGTTTTTGTTGTTTTTGAGACTTTGGCTTATCTACTACTAGGGAAGTGGGAGCCTTAAAACCTTGCAAAGTTTTTTGCCAAAACTCGATTGCAGCTTTCTTATCTTGAGAATGTAACCAAGCAATATAATCCTCATAAGGACGTGGTGTTGGTAAATAAAGAGTTTCACCTTCAAGTGAGGCTTGGTAGAAACTTAACACTTCTTTAAAGAGAATCGGTAAACACCATCCATCAATAAGGATATGGTGATGATTCCAGATGAAAGTGTAAGTATCTTCGCTTAATTTAATTAACGTACACTCCATCAATGGTGCTTGGTTGAATTGAAAACCTTGCTCTCTTTGTGTTTGCAACAACTCTTTTAATTGCTGTTGTTGCTCTGTTGAAGATAGTCCTTGCCAATCAAGATTATTCCAAGGAAAATTAACCTGTTTTAGTACTATTTGCAATGGAGTTTGGCGATTTTCCCAAACAAAGAACGTGCGTAAAACGGAATGTCTATGTAAAACTTTTTCCCAAGCCGATTTAAAAGCAGCGAAATTGATATTACCTTTTATATTAAAGGTCATCTGCTCGAAATATACTCCACTTTCAGGAGCGTAAAGGCTATGGAACAGCATTCCCTGTTGCATAGGAGAAAGTGGGTAAATTGATTCTATTTTTTCAGTTTTGAATTCAGCTAATAAATTATCAATTTCTTTTTGATTTAACTGTGCTAAAGGAAAATCACTAGGTGTATATTCAAAAGCATTTTCCGAGCGACAGTGTTCTATTATTGACCTGATTGCCCTCATATAGCTGTTTGCCAAATTTTCTATTGTGGTATGAGTATGAACATTACTACTGTAAGTCCAATTCATTTGTAATTCACCTTCTACCACTAAAGCATTAATATCTAATAGATGACTGCGGTTTTGCTGTAAACTCTGGTTAGTTCCGGTAGATTCAGACGCAATTTTCCAATCAGTTGGCAATTTTAGTTGGTCAAATTGTCCTAGGTAGTTAAAACAAATTTCTGGAGTAGTAATTGTCTGTAGTTGTTGTTTAACACTTGTATCTTCACACAAGTAACGCAATATGCCGTAGCCAATACCTCGATTGGGAATTCCTCGTAATTGTTCTTTAATTGACTTAATCACTGATGACAGTTGGTCTAATTTTGGTAATTGTAATAATACTGGGAACAAGCTGGTAAACCAACCTACCGTTCGCGATAAATCTACATCCAAAAATAGTTCTTCTCTGCCATGTCCTTCTAAATCAATTAGTAGGTTTGAATTAGTCGTCCAGGATGCTAATGAAATTGCTAATGCACTTAGTAGTATATCGTTAATTTGTGTGTTGTAAGTTTCGTTAACTGACCCCAGCAGAGCCTGGGTTTCTTCTACACTTAATTTGACTGACACCGAAGCAGCACTACCAACTGTATTTTCCTGCTGAGTGTAAGCATTATCGAACGGTAATGGTGTTGTTAATGACCAGTCTTTATTCAGCCAATAGTCTAACTCTTGTTTGATAATTTCTGATTGTGCATAACTGTTTAATTTTTTTGCCCAATCAATAAATGCTGTTGTTTTCGCACTCAGTTGTATCGGTTGTTGAGTGATTAGTTGCTGATAAATTGTTTGTAGGTCAGATAATAAAATTCGCCAACTCAAACCATCTACTGCTAGGTGATGGATAATAATTAGTAAACGTGCATCACTCTCCTTACCTAAGTTAAACATCACCACTTGCATCAATCGTCCATCTGATAAGTTTAAACTGGCTTGGTATTCTGTGGCAATTTTTGATAAAGCTTGTGCTTGTTCGAGTGGGGGAGTTGATGATAAATCTACTACGGTAAATGGTACAACATCATCTAAAACATGGTTTGTTTGTGTTTGTTCGGTTACAACTGATGTGAATCGTAAACGCAGAGCATCGTGATGCTCTAGTAATTTTTTCAAGGCTCTTTCAATTAATTCGGTTTGCAGATAATTAGGAACCTGCAATAAAACTGATTGATTGAAATGCTGTACTTCTTGTTTATTTTTTGCAAAGAACCAATGTTGGATTGGTGTTAAAGGTGCAACTCCAGTAACTATACCTTGTTGAGCAATGACAGTAGCTGTTGTATTCGCAACACTGGCTAGTTCGATGATAGTTTGATTTTGGAATATTTGTTGGGGAGTAATTTGTATTCCTGAGTTTTTGGCACGGGAGACTACTTGAATGCTCAGGATAGAGTCCCCACCGATTTCAAATAAGTTGTCGTGGATGCTGACTTTTTCTTTGAGCAGCAATTCTTGCCAAATGTTAGTTAATATTTTTTCTGTTTTTGTACGTGGTGCTACGTATTCCTGCTCTCGGCTAATTTCTCCATCAGGCGCAGGTAGTGCTTTGCGGTCTATTTTGCCGTTGGCTGTTAAAGGTAGGGTGTCTAAAGTAACAAAGACACTGGGCATCATGTATTCCGGTAGCTTGGGCTTGAGGAATTCACGTAGTTGGTGAGGAGTGAGATTTGTCGTAACTACATAGGCAACTAGGCGTTTATTGCCAAGAATATCTTCTGTGGCAATAACTACAGCTTGTTGGATTTGGGGGTGAGTGTTGAGGACTGCTTCAATTTCCCCAAGTTCGATGCGGAATCCCAAAATCTTCACTTGATTATCAATGCGACCAAGATATTCAATATCACCATTGGGCAAATAGCGGGCTAAATCTCCCGTCTTATAAAGCCGACTTTCTTGTTGATGATTGAATGGGTTGGGAATAAACCGTTCCCGACTCAATTGCTGACGATTCAAGTAACCTCTTGCTAAACCCTCTCCACCAACATACATTTGCCCTGTTACTCCAGTTGGTACTGGTTCTAAGTTCTCATCGAGGATATACATCTGTAAATCGCGTACTGGACGACCAATTACACTTCTAGTACTGTTAAGGTCAGCCATTGTTAGGGGTCGATAAGTAACATGCACAGTTGTTTCTGTGATACCATACATATTTACTAATTGTGGTGTTTGGTCTCCGTGTTGTTCAAACCATGATTTTAAGATTTGTAACTCTAGGGCTTCCCCACCAAAAATAACTAGACGTAAACTAAGCTGTGGTTGTGTGTCGTCGAATTTTTCAACATTTTTTTCAACATTAATCAGTTGGTGAAAAGCAGACGGGGTTTGGTTAAGTACTGTTACATTTTCCGAGCATAGTAAGTTGTAGAAGCTTTCAGTATCTCGACTGAGCCAATAGGGGACGATTACAAGCCGTCCACCATGACATAAACCTCCCCAGATTTCCCAAACAGAAAAATCAAAAGCAATGGAGTGGAAATTAGTCCAAACATCATTTGCATTGAAGTGATACCAAGACTGAGTGGCTGCAAATAAACGAACCACATTTTTGTGCTCAATTAAAACCCCTTTGGGTTGACCAGTAGAACCAGAAGTATAAATCACGTAAGCCAAATTTTCTGAACCGAACCCAGTGTCAGGATTATTCTGACTATGTTGCTCAATTGCTCCCCAATCGCTATCTAAGCAAACGACCTGTGCATTACGTGACGGCAAAGATGACAACAACTTTTGTTGCGTCAACAACACCTCTACACCCGAATCTTCCAACATATAACTCAACCGTTCTTCAGGGTAATTGGGGTCTAGAGGTACATAAGCACCACCAGCCTTAAGTATCCCCAACAGTCCCACCACCATCTCAACAGAATGTTCCACGCAAATCCCTACCAATACTTCTGGTCCGACTCCTAGTGAAAGCAGGTGATGTGCCAGTTGGTTGGCTCTTTGATTTAATTGCTGGTAGGTCAACTGTTCCTTCTCAAACACCACCGCTATAGCATCTGGTCTGTTCTCTACCTGTTGTTCAAATAACTGATGAATACATTTATCGGTTGGATATTTATTTGCAGTATCATCCCATTTGGTCAACAAATGATGACGTTCTGCTGCGTTCAATAGGGGTAATTCGTTCACAGCTTGTTGAGGATTTTCTACAATCGCACTCAACAAGTTATGGAAATGACCAGCCATCTGTTTAATAGTAGATGCATCAAACAAGTCAGTATTGTACTCCCATTCACCCACCAATCCCTGGGAAGTTTCGGTCATTGACACTGTTAGGTCTAACTTGGCAATTGTGTTTTCTTGCTCTAACTTACTCAAAGTGACAGCAGGTAATTCTAATTTACCAATGGGTGCATTTTGCAACGCAAACATTACCTGGAACAAGGGGGAATGGCTTAAAGAGCGTTGTGGTTGTAATACTTCTACTACTTGTTCAAAGGACACATCCTGATTTTCATAGGCTTTTATTGTGGTTTTTCTAACTTGTGCAAGTAAGCTCTCAAAACTGGGATTATCTTCAAAACGGCTTCTCAACACTAAAGTATTCACAAAAAAGCCAATCAACGACTCAATTTCACTACGGTTGCGGTTGGCAATCGGAGAACCAATTAAAATATCTGGCTGACCAGTGTAACGATATAGTAAAGTAGCAAACGCCGCTTGCAAGGTCATAAATAGGGTACTATTCGACTTATGAGACAGGGTTTGCAACTTTTGGGTTATATCGGTATTTAAAGTAAAACTTTGAGTAGCACCTTGATAAGTTTGTACGCTTGGACGAGAGCGGTCAGTACTTAATTGTAATAATTCTGACGCACCTGTTAAATGCTCTTGCCAATAATTGAGCTGAGTTTCTAGGACAGAACCACTTAATTGTTGTCTTTGCCAAACTGCAAAGTCCGCATACTGAATAGGTAATTCGGGTAAGGGTGATGGTCGTCCTTCACAAAAAGCTTTATATAAACTAGATAGTTCTTGGATTAATACTCCAACTGACCAAGCATCAGAGATAATATGGTGCATTGTCAGCAATAGTACGTATTCCGTGGAACTCATCTGTACTAAAGTACACCTGATGAATGGTGCTACTTCTAAGTTAAAAGGGGTAATTGCTTCTTTTTGTACTAATTGCTGTAGTAAGGTTTGGCGTTCTTTTTCTGAGTGCTGTTGTAAGTCTACCAGGTTTATATTTGTGGTAGCTTCTTGATTAATTACCTGTACAGGTGTACCGTTAACAATTTGGAAGCTTGTACGTAGTACTTCGTGACGACGTATTATTTCTGATAATGATTGTTGTAGAACTTTTAGGTTGAGGTTACCTTTTAATAAAAATGTGCCAGGTATGTTGTAGAAGGGGTTATCGGTTTCTAGTTGTTCCAAAAACCATAACCGTTCTTGGGAAAAGGACAAGGGAACTGAGTCACGGTTGCTTATTTTGGGAATTTCTTCATATTGCGGAGTATTAGTATTCTTGTTTTTCTTATTTTGAAGTTTTAGTTCTAATAAAGCTCGCTTTTCTGGTGAAAGGTTAGTAATTTGTTGGTTCAGACTATTTTTGTGATTCATAGCTTATAGTTATTGATTTCAAAACATTTATTATGGTCATATTATCTGGCATGATATGATATCAGGAGTTTTTCTGCTTCTTCATCTGATAACCCTTCCAACTCAGCTAGCATATAAGCGATTTCTTCATCCTCTGTATGTTGAAGCTGTAACTGGGTTAAAGCTGAAGCTAATCCTGCTACATTTGGTGTTTCAAAGATTTGTGGTAGGGATAGTTCGACAGAAAATGCTTGCTTTAGACGAGAGGTAACTTGGGTTGCTAGCAGAGAATGTCCCCCTATTTTAAAGAAGTTGTCGTGGATACCTACATTTTGTACACCTAGGACAGAAGCGAAGATATTAGCTATTATTTTTTCACTGCGTGTACGTGGTGCTACGTATTCCTGAATCCGTGTAATTTTACTATTTTGTGCAGGTAGGGCTTTTCTGTCTATTTTGCCGTTGGGTGTTAAGGGTAAAGTGTCTAATATTACAAAATCACTGGGCAACATGTATTCTGGTAGTTTTGAAAGGAGGAATTCACTTAGTTGATTGATGGTGAGTGATTCATCCGATTTAACTATATAGGCAACTAAGCGTTTGTTGCCAGAAACATCTTCTGTTGCAATAACTACAGCTTGTTGGATTTGGGGATGGGCATTTAAGACAGCTTCAATTTCTCCTAATTCGGTACGGAAACCGCGAATCTTTATCTGGTTGTCTATGCGACCAAGAAATTCGATGTTACCGTCAGGCAAATATCGAGCCAAATCCCCAGTTTTATATAATTTTGAACTTTGTAGACCAGAGGTATTCCCCAAGGATGCCTTGAATTTTGAGTTCTGGAAGGGATTGTGGATAAATTTTTCTCGTGTTAATTCTGGTCGGTTAAGATAACCCCTAGCTAAACCATCACCCCCGATATATAATTCTCCACAAACACCAATGGGTAATGGTTGCAGTTGTTCGTCCAAGATGTATATTTGGGTGTTGGCAATAGGACGACCGATGATAGGCTGATTATCAGAGATTCGCAATTTGCAAACTGTAGCATCAACAGTACATTCCGTTGGACCATAAACATTGTAAAAATTAATGGTTTTTACCTGAGTTAAAGCTTGCCAACGGTCGGGGGAAATAGCTTCTCCTCCTACCAGTATGTATTTAGGAACATCATCACCCAATAGTAATCCTGCGGTTATCAACAGTTCCAGTTGTGATGGTGTGCAGTCAAATACGTCGATTTTGTGGTCTTGCAGGTAAGATAATAAGGCATCTCCATCAAATCTCACTATTGTCGGTATTATATCAAGAGTGTGACCGTAAAGTATTTGAACGAACTGTTTTACAGAAGTGTCGAAACTAAAAGACCCATTCAAACTTATTCGCAGCGGTGAAGTCTCAATTTTAGCATAAATAGCTTGATACAGACCCTCTGCAAGATTTAAAACAGAGTGATGTTCAATTGCAACCCCCTTAGGTTGTCCAGTAGAACCAGAAGTGTACATGACATAAGCCAAATTCTCTGATTTCACTCTACACTTAGGATTATCTTCGCTCTGTTTAGAAATTATATCCCAATCTGCATCTAAGCAAACTACCTGTGCTTGGTTTTGCGGCAAAGATTTAAGCAAAGACTGTTGAGTTAATAACACTTCAACACCTGAATCTGCCAACATATAACTCAATCGTTCTTGAGGATAATTGGGGTCAAGGGGTATATATGCACCTCCAGCCTTAAGTATTCCCAACATTCCCACCACCATATCAATAGAACGTTCCACACAAATACCTACCAGCTTTTCTGGTTTAACTCCCAAGCTTTGTAAGTGATGTGCTACTTGGTTAGCTCTTTGATTTAATTGATAATAGCTTAACTGCTGGTTCTCAAAAACCACTGCTACAGCTTTAGGTGTTTTTCTTACCTGCTCTTCAAATAAATGATGGATACATTTGTCTTTAGGATAATCATAACTCGTATCATTGAAATTAACTAGAATTTTTTCGCGCTCAATGTCGCTGAGGATTGGTATTTTGTCAATGACTGTCTCAGGGTCATTCAAAATACCAGACAATAGGGTCTGAAATTGCTCGACTAGACATTGAATATAGTCTTCATCAAATAAATTAGTATCGTAATGTAATTGTGCGACTAAATCATCCTGGTTTTGAGTTAAACTTAGTTTAACTTTAAATTTGTCAAAACAGATATCGCGTTTGACAATAGAAAAGCAAATATCATTTACAATATGTTTATATTGTTTAGAAAAATCAAAACTAAAGGGTATAAAAGCAGTATTTACATAACTTTTGTTTTCATCTTTATTTTCATCAATGATTGACTCCCAGCTAAAATATTCTTGCCAGGTATAAATATTATCTAATTTCAGTTGTATCTGTTTAAGAACATCCTGAAACAACAAGCCTTCCTGAAAACTAGACTTGAGGGGTAAATATCTGGCTAATAAACCAACAGAATCTTGCAAATCTTCGTGCTTTCGATTTTCACAACCAACCCCAACAAATACTTCTGGTTTTTGAATTATACGCCACAGAAGTACCTGCCAGCACGTGAGGAAAAATAAATCAATTGAAACTTTTTCTTTTTTAATAAATTCTGAGATTTGCTCTACTTGGCTAGGGATAACATTAAAAGTCAAATAACGAGGTTCAAAGCCGCTTTCCTGAGTAAATTTTTTTTCAAAAGGCAATTTTACACTTAAGCAATCAGTAATGTTATGTTTACGCCAGTAACCCTTAGCAAGAATTAGTTCTTGTTCTTCGTTATCAAGTAGTTGATTTTGCCATTCGGAGATATCAACATATTGTAGCACTTCTTCAACAATTTCTTTGCCTTTAGTAGAAGCATCATAAAACTTGAAAATTTTTAGTATTAAATTATTAAGCCCTTTGATATCAACGTATAGTGCAGGAAGGTTAAATAATAGTACAGACTCTTGTTCTGAAAGAGTGACTAATGCAGAACTAAAAAGTAAGTTATCAGAAAAATCAAAAGGTAACTGATTATATTGCTTCCACAACAATTCTATTTGAGTTAACTGTGCTTCTAATTCTATTCCCGTATAATCGTAATCGCTGAAATTTAAATTACAATTAGGAGCAATAACTTGTAACGGTAAAGTCATTCCAGGCACAGAATTAAAAGTAGTACGAATAATCTCATTACTCGATATTACTTTATCGATAGCAGTTTTTAAAGTAGCTGGCTTGATTTTGCCTTTAATTTGTACAGTACACTGGGCACGATAGGGAAAATTTGGCGAAGAGTATTGTAGTTTCCAAAGATGTTTTTGTTGAGGTGATAATTCAAAGCCTTCAATCATATCCATTTTTTTTCTCCTGTATGTATTATGAAAAATCTGAGTTTACAGATGTTAATGGGTCACTCATTGCAACTAGAACTTGCCGTTCACCTTTGTAAGATTCTCTTCCATGAGTAATACTCATATTATCAAGCATTAAAATTTCTCCTTCTTGCCAGGAAAAAATTACTTTTTCTTCGTTATAAGCTTGATTAATATGTTCAATTATAGCAGGAGGGATGACACTCCCATCTCCATAATAAGTATTGTATGGAAGTTCGTGTTCATTAAATTCGGAAAGTAAATTTGTGTGGTGAAAGAAAGCAGCATGGTTAAACCAAAGTGGTTCTTTTGTTTGAGGATGGTAATGAACTGCCTGACGAATTTGGCGAGTTTGTAAGCGCGAACCTTCTTTCCAAGTGAAGTCGATGGAGTTTTCTTGGCAATATGCTTCTACTTTGGCTTTGTCATCAGTTTGGAAAACTTCTTGCCACGGAAGCCCAAAGCCATCGTTATAATTACGAACTAACATCCATTTCTTTTCGATAAATTGATTGCGAACTTTCTCATCAATCCGCTGATAAATTTTGCGTCCATCAGCAATCGGAGTTGCACCACCGTAGGGGGCAACTTTTAGAGAGCAGAAATAAATTTTCAGTGGATATTTTATTGTATAAGTTAACTCGTTGTGAAGTAATATCGGGTATTCTGCTGGGTAAATTGTAGATGTGTAAACCTGTTCTCCTACTGTTGTCCGAGGTGAACTACGGTCTACGTATTTGAGCAATTCTCCATCAGAAGTAGCTCTAACAAACTCTTGAAATTGTTGTGTTGTTTTTACTTTAAAGCCTCGGAATAATAAAGCTCGATGTTGTAAGAGCAAAGTTTTTACCAAGTCTCGATTATTGTCAGCCCATTGTGTGATGTCTAATCCATCAACTAGAGGTTGAATAACAAGAGGAATTGTTTGTTGGGAAGAAATAAAGCCTGCTTCAATTAGTTCTGTTGGGGATAAACCAACAGCCCGACGCTTGACATTTTTCAAATTTGAAAAATTAGATGTTTTCGGTAGTGAATTTTGTTCTTTCATTATTTAAGTTGGTTTAAGTTAATATTTTTCTATCTGACATAAGACTCATTTATACAGCAGTTTGCAGGTAAATGAAGTACACAAAAAAATATCAAATTTATTGTGGGGTGGGCATCCTTGCCCGCCCGCTTGTACCCTGCTCGATTAAGAGATTTTGTAGGTTGGGTTGAGGAATAACGGAAACCCAACCGAAACGTTGTATTTGTTGGGTTATCCGAAGCGGACGCACTCGCGTTCGTCCCTCAACTCAACCTACCTATTTGGATATTTTGGGGCTTAACCGAGCAGTATTGGCTTGTACCCTGCTCACCTAAAATCTGCTGTAGTTTCAATCAGCAAAGCCTTCTACCTTAATTAAATTGCGTTTGATTTGTTTTAATTTTTTAAGGGATTTTTTCGACAATTTTTGTTTTTCTGACTCTTTGAGTAAAGGTAATTCACCCACAGCCTGTTGAGGATTTTCTACAATTGCTGAAAAAATAGTTTGCAAGTGTTCTAACATCCATTTTATTTTATCCTCTTTAAAATGAAGAGTATCGTAACGAATCTCAATAAATAATTCATTCCTGGGCACTACAACTAAAGTTAGTGGATAATTATTTTGCCCAAAACTCTGTATATTGCTTAGCTGTAGTAAGCCACCTTCATTGAACAAAGAACTGTCGATTGGATAATTTTCAAACCCAACAAGGGTCTCAAACAAAGGTATTCCCCCTGGTAGCTCACTCATAGCTTGAATCTCAAACAGGGGAGTGTAAGAGTACTCCTGTAATTCTACTATTAACTGTTGTATTTGTTCGAGCCAAGGTATTATTTGTTGTTGTGGAGATATTTGCAGACGTAAGGGTAAGGTATTTATCAACAATCCTACCATATTTTCCACCCCAGGTAAACTACTAGTCCGACCAGAAACAGTCACACCAAATACTACATCTTGTTCACCACTATAATGACTTAATAGTAAACCCCATACACCTTGCACTATAGTCGATAAAGTTAGATGATATTGTTGCGCTACAGATTGTAATTGATTACTCAACTGAGCAGAGAAACGTAATCCAAGTTTATTATAATCCGTTTTATAATCCGATAGTTTTTCTTGTTTTTGAGACTTTGGCTTATCTACAACTAGAGAAGTGGGAGTCTTAAAACCTTGCAAAGTTTGTTGCCAAAACTCGATTGCAGCTTTCTTGTCTTGAGAATGTAACCAAGCAATATAATCCTGATAGGGACGTGGTGTTGGCAAACAAAGAGTTTTACCTTCAAGTGAGGCTTGGTAGAAACTTAATACTTCTTTAAAGATAATTGACAAACACCATCCATCAATAAGGATATGGTGGTGATTCCAGATGAAAGTACAAGTATCTTCACTTAGTTTAATTAACGTACACTCCATCAATGGTGATTGGTTGAATTGAAAACCTTGCTCTTTTTGTGTTTGCAATAATTGATTTAATTGCTGTTGTTGTTCTGTTAAAGATAGTCCTTGCCAATCAAGATTACTCCAAGGTAAATTAACTTGTTTCAGTACTATTTGTAATGGTGTTTGGCGATTTTCCCAAACAAAAAATGTACGTAGAACTGGATGTCTATGTAAAACTTTTTCCCAAGCCGATTTAAAAGCAAGGAAATTGATATTACCTTTAACATTAAAGGTAATTTGGTCGAAATATACTCCACTTTCAGGAGCGTAAAGGCTATGGAACAGCATCCCCTGTTGCATAGGAGAAAGTGGGTAAATTGATTCTATTTTTTCAGTTTTGAATTCAGCTAATAAATTATCAAGTTCTTTTTGATTTAACAGTGCTAAAGGAAAATCACTAGGTGTATATTCAAAAGCATTTTCCGAGCGACAGTGTTCTATTATTGACCTAATTTCCCTCATATAACTATTTGCCAAATTTTCTACTGTGCTATGAGTGTGAACATTACTACTGTAAGTCCAATTCATTTGTAATTCACCTTCTACCACTAAAGCATTAATATCTAATAAATGGCTGCGATTTTGCTGGAAACTATGGTTAGCTCCGGTGGATTCAGACGCAATTTTCCAACCAGTTGGTAATTGTAGTTGGTCAAATTGTCCTAGGTAGTTAAAACAAATTTCTGGAGTAGGAATCGTCTGTAGTTGTTGTTTAACACTTGTATCTTCACATACATCTTCACACAAGTAACGCAATATCCCGTAGCCAATACCCCGATTGGGAATTCCTCGTAATTGTTCTTTAATTGACTTAATGATTGATGCTAGTTGGTCTAATTTTGGTAGTTGTAATAATACTGGGAACAAGCTAGTAAACCAACCTACCGTTCGCGATAAATCTACATCCGAAAATAGTTCTTCTCTGCCATGTCCTTCTAAATCAATTAGTAGATTTGAATTACCCGTCCAGGATGCTAATGAAATTGCTAATGCACTTAGTAGTATATCGTTAATTTGTGTGTTGTAAGTTTCGTTAACTGACCCCAGCAGAGCCTGGGTTTCTTCTACACTTAATTTGACTGACACCGAAGCAGCACTACCAACTGTATTTTCCTGCTGAGTGTAAGCATTATCGAACGGTAATGGTGTTGTTAATGACCAGTCTTTATTCAGCCAATAGTCTAACTCTTGTTTGATAATTTCTGATTGTGCATAACTGTTTAATTTTTTTGCCCAATCAATAAATGCTGTTGTTTTCGCACTCAGTTGTATCGGTTGTTGAGTGATTAGTTGCTGATAAATTGTTTGTAGGTCAGATAATAAAATTCGCCAACTCAAACCATCTACTGCTAGGTGATGGATAATAATTAGTAAACGCGCATCACTCTCCTTACCCAAGTTAAACATCACCACTTGCATCAATCGTCCATCTGATAAGTTTAAACTGGCTTGGTATTCTGTGGCAATTTTTGATAAAGCTTCTGCTTGTTCGAGTTGGGGAGTTGATGATAAATCTACTACGGTAAATGGTACAACATCATCTAAAACATGGTTTGTTTGTGTTTGTTCGGTTACAACTGATGTGAATCGTAAACGCAGACCATCGTGATGCTCTAGTAATTTTTTCAAGGCTCTTTCAATTAATTCGGTTTGCAGATAATTAGGAACCTGCAATAAAACTGATTGATTGAAATGCTGTACTTCTTGTTTATTTTTTGCGAAGAACCAATGTTGGATTGGTGTTAAAGGTGCAACTCCAGTAACTATACCTTGTTGAGCAATGACAGTAGCTGTTGTATTTGCAACATTGGCTAGTTCGATGATAGTTTGATTTTGGAATATTTGTTGGGGAGTAATTTGTATTCCTGAGTTTTTGGCACGGGAGACTACTTGAATGCTCAGGATAGAGTCCCCACCGATTTCAAAGAAATTGTCGTGGATGCTGACTTTTTCTTTTAGCAGTATTTCTTGCCAAATGTTAGTTAGTATTTTTTCTATTTCTGTACGTGGTGCTACGTATTCCTGTTCTGAGCTAATTTCTCCATCAAGCGCTGGTAGTGCTTTGCGGTCTAGTTTACCGTTGGTTGTTAAAGGTAGGGTGTCTAAAGTAACAAAGACACTAGGCATCATGTATTGTGGTAGCTTGGGTTTGAGGAATTCACGTAGTTGGTGAAGAGTGAGTGATAAATCTATCATAACTACATAGGCGGCTAAGCGTTTATTACCAGAAATATCTTCTGTGGCAATAACTACAGCTTGTTGGATTTGGGGGTGAGTGTTGAGGACTGCTTCGATTTCCTCAAGTTCGATGCGAAATCCCCTAATTTTCACTTGGTTATCAGTGCGACCAACAAATTCAACGTTACCATTATTATTGTAGCGGGCAAGGTCGCCTGTTTTGTAAAGCCGTTTTGATTTGTTATTTGATTTAGAATCAGTGAAAGGATTTGGGATAAATTTTTCTTTGGTTAGTTCTGAACGATTGAGGTAACCTTTAGCTAAGCCATCACCCCCGACATAGAGTTCCCCAGTGACACCAACAGCTACTGGTTGCAAATTGCTGTCTAAAATGTAAACTTGAGTGTTGGCTATGGGACGACCAATAGGTACACTACCAGTTTTTTCTTGTTGGTCGCTCAAATCTACTTGGTAAACTGTTGCTGTAATCGTCGTTTCTGTTAGCCCATATGCATTGTATAGTTTGATGTGATTACCAACGTATTTTTGCCACATAGCGACTCTTGACCATTGGACTTGTTCGCTACCGACAACCACCAAACGCAAAGAGTTTGGTAAATATTCCTGAGATTGGGATAAATTCAAGACCCACTCATGCCAAAATGCTGCTGGTAAATTTAATACGGTCAATTTTTGTGTATTGATAAATTCAAGCAAGTCTGTAAAGGAAGCAAATAGTTCCTGTGGACTTAACACTACTGTTGCACCACTTAACCAAGAAGGGAAGATTTCTTCCATTACAACATCAAAACTCAAAGCAGCAAATTGTAGCACTTTGTCCCAGGAACTCAAATTATATTCAGATGCAATCGCACTACTATGATTTACTAAATTCTGGTGTGTTACCAATACTCCTTTGGGTTGTCCACTTGACCCAGAAGTGTAGATGCTATAAGCCAAATTATCTGAAGATATCCTAATATCAAGATTTTCATGACTGTGTTGCTCTATTTCCCCCCAATCACTATCCAAACAAACCACTTGTGCTTGGTGTTTTGGCAAAGATTCCAGTAACGACTCTTGAGTCAACAACACTGATATACCCGAATCAGCCATCATATAACTCAACCGTTCCTGGGGATAATTGGGGTCAAGAGGTATATAAGCACCCCCCGCTTTAAGAATTGCCAACAAGCCTACAATCATCTCAATGGAACGTTTGACAAAAATACCTACCAACGTCTCAGGTCTAATGTTTAAGTTTTGGAGATAGTGCGCTAATTGATTGGCACGAGCGTTTAGCTCTTGATAAGTTAGTTGCTCGTCTTCAAAAATTACCGCTATAGCATTGGGTGTGGACTTCACTTGCGCTTCAAACAAATGATGGATGCACTGGTGCTTAGGATAATTCGCCACTGTGTCATTCCACTCTACCAGCAGTTGATGTTGCTCCTGTTCAGCTAACAAAGGTAAAGTTGTTATATATTGTTGAGGATTGTTAATAAGGGCTTTCAATACAGTGCAATAATGCCCTATCCATCGTTGGATTGTTTCCTCTTGAAATAAATCTTTGTTATAAGCAGCTTCTAATACCAAGTGCGTCTTTAGGTCAATGAGGTTGAAGTCAACATCGTAATGATTGAAATCTAGAGGTCTTGGGAGCAGCTTGATATCTAAATTGCCCATTGGCGCAGTAGGAATAGGTGGTTCTAGGTTAAAGGTTACAGACACTAAAGCAGGACTACTGAGGTCAGTTTTTAACTCAAGTTGATTTAACAGTTCAGCAAAGGGGTAGTCCTGATGCTCGTAGGTATCTAGCAACCTAGTGCGAGTACGAGCTAAAAAGTCTTCGGCTGTTATGGGTTCTTTTCCTAGAAAACTTTGAATCGGCAATAAATGGGAGGCATGACCAACCATTGTTTGACTTTCGAGGAGCGACCGCCCGCTAGTGGGAATTCCAACAACAATTTCATTTTGTTTGGTAAGGCGATGGAGTAAGATTAGATACCCAGTTAAAAGAGTCATGAATAAAGTACATTTTTGCTCCTTGCTGAACGCTCGCAACTGTTGGCAAAAGCCGGGGTCGAGTTCTAATTGCTGACGACTGGCTCTATAGGTTTTGACGGGAGGACGAATTTGGTCTGCTGGTAACTCCAGTATTGGTGGTTTCGTTGCCAACTGTGCTAACCAAAAATACTTGTGCGCCATCATACCTTTCGTTTGGCTTTGCTGGTTTTGCCCGGTTAAAAACTCTCTAAATTGTAAAGGTGGTTTAAAAGAGTTTACTAAGCCGTTGCAGAGGTCAGAATAGAAGAGGCTAATTTCCTGCAAAATATTTTCTGCAGACCACCCATCTATGACAATATGGTGTCCAACGATTATCAAAATATGGCGTTTGGGTGCTAGCTTAAGCACCTCAATACGGAGTAAAGGAGCGATTGTCAGGTCGAAAGGTATGCAGTTTCTTTGCCCTAGCCAGGTGCTTATTTGTGCCTGCTGAGCATTTTCTGTCTCCAGCAAAGAAGAAGAGTAGTCAATCAACGATACTTCAAGGTTCACACTGGGTAAAATTTGCTGCCATTCTCCTTGGGGGTCTATCGCTGTTCGCAGGGCTTCATGGCGATTAACAACTTGTTGAACAGCCTGCTTCAGGTATTCTAGCTCTAGATGACCCCGCAATTCCAGGTAAGCGCTAGTATGGTAAGCTATTGAACCGGCTTGTGAAACTTGAGCTAAAATCCACAGTTGCTTTTGCCCTTGACTTAAAGAAACTCTAATAGGTGTGGTATCTGGTGTGGTATCCGGTGTGGTATCTGGAGAGGTTAGTGGCTTAATAAAACTTGATAAGAGCGGCCGTTGATTGATGCCAGGGGTTTTACTGAACCTTGACCAATCAATTGGTATAATACTAACCTGAGCAATTTCGCTTCCTAGTAATTTTTGCAACACCTGGAAGCCTTGTTGAGGGTCAATTAGCTCAATACCAATCTCTTGCCAGCGCTGATTGAGATAATCTTTCCAAAGCTGTTGGAGATGAGTATCAAAATGACTGGTCACCTTAGCTTCACTCCAGCCTCCCCAATTTAGGCTCAATCCTGGGAGTCCTTGAACTCGACGATAGTGTATTAAAGCATCAATAAAAGCGTTAGCAGCCCCATAGTTGCTTTGACCGGGAGACCCCAACAAAGCTGCGATTGAGGAGAAGACTACGAAGTTATCAAGGGGTAAGTCTTGGGTCAGCATATGTAGATTCCAGGTACCTAAAACTTTAGGAGCTAGGACAGTCTTAAATTGCTGCCAAGTTTGCTGAGCCAAACCTTTATCATCAATAACCCCCGCTAGATGGAAAATATTGCGAAGGGGTGGCCAGCTTTCTTGCTCTTGATTTTTAATTTGAGTTAATAACTCAGATACCTCAGTAGCATTATTAACATCGACCTGTACGACTTTAATTTTTATCCCCGCTTTTTCTAATTTGGCTATGGTTTGCTGAACTTCTGCCGAAGGGACTCGACGTCCGCAAAGGATTAGATGCTTAACTCCTTGAGTAACTAGCCATTGAGCAAATTTAATACCGAGTACTCCGAGTCCTCCGGTAATTAAAGTCGTTCCGACCAATTGCTTGCTAGGAGTTGAGGTGTCATTTCGTTGTAAAAAATTGTTTGAACGACCAGTAAAGCCGTTGCTAAGGTCTTCTGAGGTATGAGTGATTTCATCGGCAATTGAATAGCGAACTAAACGAGCAACATATCGCTCTCCCTGATGTAGCGCAATCTCATCTTCACCTTGAGAAGTGGTTAGTTCCCTAAGTAATTCTTCGGCTTGCTCGGAAACAGAGCGGTGGGTATCTAAATCAATTAAAGCACCCCAATTTTTAGGATATTCCATAGCCACGGTTCGGGCAAATCCCCATAAAGAAGCTTGTATAAATCCAGTGGGGAGGATGTTAGCAGGTGTAACAGCTTGCTGGGTAACGAACCAAAATTTAGGAGCGGTATCTTTGGAATCAATTTTGCTGATAGTCGCTTGCACCAGCGAAAGAGCACTACCACAAATAAGTTGTTGAGCGTCCTCAAGAACATCAACAGTTAAGTTCTCGATTACAGGAGTGTTGAGACTCCAGAGATGGATAATTCCTAGAATTGGTAATTGATTGCTTGATGTATAGTTTTCTAAAAGCTCACTAAAAGCATTAGGGTCTGTTGGGTTAATTATGTGAGTATTATGAGTATCTGATGCGATGTGGTTGTTTGAAGCATAGACGAGCGAACAGCTTTGACCTTTAGCACTGATTCCATCAGCTAGCGAATTCCCAACACCTTGCTCATCTGCAAAAATTAACCAGCGTCCAGTTACTTCGGTTAAGTTTAGTTTATTGCCAGCAACAGAACTTGGTTGATTTTCCCATTTAAGAGTATACAACCAATCTAAATCTGGAGAGCGCTTCTCAAAAGTTTGAGAGTTTTGACAATTTTCTTGAAAACTTTCTTGAAAACTTTCTTGAAAACTTTCTCTCAACCTGTTCAAGTAAGGTAAATTTGCTAAAACATTTTCTTGGTCTACTCCAAAATCAATCAGACAAGCAATCTCATTTACACCAATAGCAAGTAGTTTTTCCACAATTTGAGCACAGGACTCGGGTGTGCCAATCAGCGCACTAGTTTGAACATAACGGTCATAGGCAGATGACAAGACGTAGTTTTTGTCATCCTCGGAAAGCTCCTCAAAGTTTGCTACTGATAAGCCTTGACTTTTGACCAATGATTGGAATAATCCTAAGGATGAAGAGAGATAGTTATAAAAAGGTTGACGAGCAAGTTCTCGAACTTGTTGTAAGTTATTACCAACAAAAGTATGAAGTAAAACTGTTACTTTTCCAGAAGTTGGCTCATGACCGTGTTGAGCCAGAGCTTCGCGATAAAGTTTAATATTATCAACAAGGTCTTCAATCGTTTGACCCATGAGGTTGGTTAAAACTCCAGCACCAATTTCCCCTGCTTTAATATAAGTTTCTGGATTGTTAACGATTGTAATCCAAGTCGGCAGGGTTTTTTGTACAGGCATCGGAAAAATTTTGATTTCATTGGAAGTGCCTGCTCCGTTAATAAACTGAGTCGGCTCCCCTTGCCAGAGTTTTTGGACTGTTTTAATGCTCTCAAACATGAGTTCGCGTCTGTGCTCATAAGCATCTGGAGCAAAAACAAAGTCATTGGGATGCCAACCAGAGGCAAAAGCAACCCCCACTCTCCCTTGCGAAAAGTTATCAATTACAGCCCAGTCCTCAGCAACTCTAATTGGATGATGGATAGGGAGAACAACACTCCCAGCTCGTAGCTGAATTGACTGGGTTTCTCGGGTTAAAGCTGCCGCAAGCAAGGATGGATTGGGCGAAAATCCCCCAAAAGCATGAAAGTGCCGCTCTGGGAGCCAGATAGCCGTAAAGTTATTTTTATCTGCAAATTTTGCACCTTCAAATAAGAGGGTGTACTTATCCTTGGAAAATTCAGCTTCGTAGCTGCCAAAGTAATACAGGCTAAACTGCATTACTTGATTCACTTGCAAACAGGCTTTACTCTCGTTCAAGGGTTGATGAGTCTTCCCCGAAGTCCGGTTGATTTGAAAAGCTTGTTCTTGAACAATGGGTTTGCTTTTAATAATCTCAAGAGGTTGAGTTATCGGTAGAGGGTCAGTTGCCGTACCTTGCTTTTTTAAAACTGAAAGTTGCTCTGTCATTAACTGAGACATTTGAGCAATGGCTTTCTCACTAATTTGAGCCATAGTTTGAAGCTGTTGGCTCATTATTAGCTCTAAACCTGTTCTGTCAACTTGGCTGGAATCAGGAGAATTTACATTATTAGAATGTTGGTTAATGTTTTCTGTAAAGTTTTCTGCAAAGTTTAATTCTGTTGACTGACGATTTATCTTGGAAGTTGAAACATTACTGGGAGACTCTAGTTCAAAAGTTGAGCTATTTATTGAGCTATTTATTGAGCTATTTACACTAGCAGTATTTACTTTATCTGCTAATGATTCTTCTAATTCAAGCCCATCAGGCATATGACTGACAATATAATTGCCAAGAGCATCTAAAGTGTTTAGTTCTTCAAATAGCTGACGAATAGTTAAGTTAACCCCAAAATTTTTCTTTAAGTTTTGTGCCGCTTCTAAAAAAATAATGGAATCTGCCCCCATTTCCAGCAAAGATTTGTGAATATCCACTTCCTCTGGAGGAAGCTGTAAGACATTGCCGATGAGCGATCGCAATTTTGTTATAACCTGCTCTCTGCGTTGTACCGTGCTGTGCTGGTCAGGCTGTTCGGCTTGAATCTCAGATTTTGCAGAGTCAGATTTTGCAGAGGAATTAGATAATAATCCATCTTTGTTCATGGCTGTGGGTTCTCTTGTACTATACCAATAGCTTTTTCTTTGAAATGGGTAAGTGGGCAAAATCACTTTGCGTCGTTGAGGATAATCTAGGTCAAAGCCTTTCCAATCCACTTTTACTCCTCTGACGTATAGTTGACTCAAACTGATGAGCATTTGCTGCCAATCATCCTGCCCAAATCTCAGCGAAGGCAACCATATTCCTGCATCATCTGGCAAACACCACCGTCCCATTCCCAGCAAAACTGGCTTTGAGCCACATTCTAAAAATATGTCGCACCCCTGTTTATGTAAAGTTTCCATTCCTGTAGCAAAGTTAACAGGGGAGAGTATATGACTACACCAGTATTCAGGGGTTGCGACTTCTTCTGTCGCTATCTGCCCTGTAACATTGGAAATTAACTTAATGCGAGGCTGAGAGTAGTTCACCTGCTCAGCTACTTGTTTAAACTCTGCTACCATTGGTTGCATTAAAGGTGAGTGGAAGGCATGAGAGACCTCTAGTTCTTTACTCTTAAACCCTCTAGCTTCCATCTGAGCGGCAATATCTTGAACAACCTCTTTTGCACCAGAAATCACTGTGCTCTGAAGCCCATTGAAAGCAGCAATAACAACATTTGGCTTGCCTGTTATTGCTGATTTTACCTCTTCAACAGGAGCCATTAAAGATAGCATCATCCCACCTGCTGGCAACTGCTGCATTAATTTGCCGCGAGTAGCAATCAATTTCAAGCCATCTTCTAAACTAAATACTCCTGCTATTGTTGCTGCGACATATTCTCCTACGCTATGACCCATAACCACATCCGGTTTTATTCCCCAAGCTTGCCATAACTGAAAAAGAGCATATTCAAAGGCAAATAAGACGGGTTGAGTATAAGCAGTTTGGTCGATAACAGAACTATTTAAATTTTGGTTATTTTCAGGATAAAGAACATCTAAAATAGATTTTTTTAAATAAAATTTGAGAATTTTATCGCACTGCTCTAAGGCTTGACGAAAAACGGGTTGAGTTTGATAAAGCTGTTTTCCCATGTTTACATATTGGGAACCTTGTCCAGTAAATAAAAAGGCAATTTTAGGTGATTTACTATTACTGGTAATTTTTCCAGAAAATACGCCATTAGCTTCTTCTGACGCACTAATTTTTGCTAATTTATCGGCTAATTCTTGTTTGTTAGATGTAACAATAGCTAGACGATGATTAAAGTGGGAGCGTCCAGTGCTGGCTGTGAAGCAAATATCGGGAAGGGAAATTTCTGGATGAGCATCTAAAAATGCTTCATAGCTCTTAGCTAAAGATTGCAAAGCGGATGGAGTTTGAGATGAGAGGTTGAGAATGTGCCAAGGACGCTCAGTTGTGGATGTGGCTGTTTGAGGTTGCGGTGCTTGTTCAAGAATTAAATGAACATTTGTTCCACTCATTCCAAAGGAACTGACTCCGGCTAATCTACTCCCTTCTTTTTCTGGCCAGGGAATAGCTTCGGTCGGTACTTTAACAGGAATTTTCTCCCAAGGAATATAAGGGCTGGGGGTTTGGAAGTGAAGATGGGGCGGAATTTTTTGGTGTTGCAAAGCCAAAACCACTTTCATTAAAGATGCAACTCCGGCCGCTCCTTCTAAATGACCAAAGTTAGTTTTAACCGAACCAATGTGCAAAGGGGTTTCCTTAGTTCGTCCTGCGCTTAATACTTTGCTTAGAGCCAAGACTTCAATAGGGTCTCCTAAAGGTGTTCCTGTTCCGTGAGTTTCTACATATTGAATATTCTTTAGCTCGACTTTGGCATTTTTGATTGCCTGACGGATTACTGCTTCTTGAGCAGTACCATTGGGAGCAGTAATACCATTACTATATCCATCATGATTAACCGCTGAACCTCTAATTAAAGCAAGAATATTATCTTTGTCAGCCAAAGCATCGGACAAACGCTTGAGTACAACTATACCACATCCTTCTCCCCGGACATAACCATTGGCAGTGGCATCAAAAGTTTTGCAATGACCATCTGGAGATAGGGCTTTGAGTTTACAAAGACCAATTGTTACTTCTGGAGTAAGAATTAGGTTAACTCCACCAGAAATCGCAAGGTTGGACTCTTTAGCACGCAGGCTTTGACAAGCAAGATGCATAGCTACTAAGGAAGAGGAGCAAGCAGTATCAACTTGAAAAGTTGGGCCTTGCAAATCAAACACATATGCTAAACGTCCTGCAGCTAAGGATTGTAGACTTCCTAAGCTATTGTAGGCATCAATGTTTGAGTAATCGCCAGAATAAACTGATAAGCGTGAGTATTCTTCCATAAAGAAGCCAAGAAATACTCCTGTCTGGCTACCCCTGAGTTTTTCTGGAGCCTGTCCACTATGTTCTAGAGCTTCCCAAGTTGTTTCTAATAATAGTCTTTGCTGAGGGTCAATACCTGTTGCTTCCCTAGGAGAAACACCAAAAAACTGAGGTTCAAATTGGTCTATGTCTTCTAGAAAAGCACCATATCGAGTGTAAATTTTTCCTGGTGCTTCTGGATTAGAGTCATAGTATGCATCGCAATCCCAGCGTTTTAAGGGAATTTTAGTAATAGCATCAATCCCATTATTTAGGAGATTCCAGTAGGCTTGAGGATGATTCGCTTTGCCTGGAAAACGACACCCCATACCAATAATAGCGATTGGCTCAGCTTTACTCTGTTCAACTGCTTCTAGTTTTTTAATTGCTTTGTTAAGGGATAAAAGTAACCGCTGTGGTGAGTAAATTGGCTCAATTTTTTTGTTACTCATTTTAGTTATCTACTAATAAACTTTCTAATTTTTCCAGCCCCTCTGCAATTGAGGATTCGATATCATTTTCACGAAGGTTTTTTAGGTTTGATATTTTTGGATCTGGCTGTGACGACAAATCGAGTTGCAATTTACTAGCAAGATGAATTGCTACAGATTCAATTGTCGGGAAGTTCCAAGCAATAGTAGCATCTAAATCCTCTCCTAACCATTCTCCTAAATCTTGAGCTAACTGCACTGCTACAACTGAATCTAAACCGTAGTCAGCAAAAGATTTACTGGAGTCGATAGATTGCTCTGTAAGTTTTAATTCTTTCGCTAACCACTTAATTACCCACTGTTTTATTAACTCACTGGTTGGCAAGTCTGATTTTGGGTAAGTAGTTTTCTCGGTTCCTTTGTATGCATTGATTAGAACTGGTAACTCAAAAGAGGAAGCAATGTTGTCAGATTTCCAGATTGCTACTGTTGAGAAACCATCTTCTAAGAATAACTTGCGACAAAGATAACGTTGTATTTTACCACTAGAAGTTTTAGGAATGCTAGCAGTTTTAAGCAGGACAATTCCATAAATTTGTAGCTGATGATCCTGTGATACGGCTTTACGGATAGCTTCAATTACCTCATCAACATTTAGTTTGTGCAGGTAACTCCGTTCTACTTCCTGTACTACTACGACTCTTTCTTCCCCTTCTACTTCTAAAGAGAAGGCTGCCCCACAATTAGGACGCAGTGCTGGATGACTCTTCTGAACCGTCAGCTCGATGTCTTGGGGATAATGGTTTTGCCCCCTGATGATAATTATATCCTTGAGTCGTCCTGTAACGAATAACTCCCCATCGAGTAAAAACCCTAAGTCTCCTGTGCGAAGAAATGGTCCTTCTTCCGTATCCTTTAGATAAGCTTGAAAAGTTTCTTGTGTTGCTTCTGGACGATTCCAATACCCAGAGGCGATACTCCCACCAGATACCCAAATCTCCCCTACTTGCCCTTTTTCACAGCGAATTAGCGACTCTGGGTTAGCAATAATTACTGTTGTGTCCATGTAGGTATGACCACATCCTACCAGCAATGGGCTTTCTGCCGATGAAATTTTATTTTCTACTAACGAAGTTTTTTCTGACTGGTCAGCTAGCGCGTTCTTAATCACTGGCTTTTGATTCTTATCTCCACCCGTAGTAAACAGAGTAGTTTCCGCCATGCCATAGCAAGGATAAAAGGCATTGTAATTAAAACCACACTGTGCAAATTTTTGACTAAATTGCTCTAGAGTTTGTGCTCGTAATGGTTCTGCCCCATTAAAAGCTACATCCCAACTACTTAAGTCAAGATTAGCTAAATCTTCTGGTTGAATTTTTTTGGCACATAAATCATAAGCAAAATTTGGCCCACCGCTGGTAGTCGCTTTATATTTTGAAATCGCTTTTAACCAACAAATCGGCTTTTGTAAAAATGCTACTGGAGGCATCAAAATACAGGGAGTTCCCAGATAAATTGGCTGTAAAACATTGCCAATCAGTCCCATATCATGAAACAAAGGCAACCAACCTACAAGAATAGTTTTCTCACTATGACTAAAAGCCTGATGAATCAACTGCTGGTTGTGAATGATATTTTTATGAGTAACCATCACCCCTTTGGGTGCTCCCGTAGAACCAGAAGTGTATTGCAAAAATGCCAAACTCTCTGGTTTTGGTGATGTAGGTATAAACTCTTGGGGATTTGCTTCAATGGCATCCGTAGTCACCCACTTTAACTGGCTTAATAACTCTGTTTCTTTTTCCCACCTTTGGCCAATGTCAGCCAATATTGATGTGCTTGTCAGGGCTACCTTAGCCTGGGAATCATTAACTATAGAAAGTAACCGAGACAGTTTCTGATTGCGTTTGGGAGGATAAACTGGGACTGCTACTACCCCAGCATACAAACAACCGAAGAATGCCACAATAAACTCTAATCCAGAAGGATATAACAATAAAGCTCGTTCTCCTTTCCACTGCTGGAGATGAGATGCGATAGATTTTGCACGTCTATCTAATTCTTTGTAGGTAAGGCTATCTGATTCGGTTTCTCCATCTTGGAGAAAGATATAACCTTTGTGATTCGGCTGGATTTGAACCCTTTGTAATAAGATATCAACTAACACAAATACTTTCCCCAAGTAAGTTTTTCAAGTAAGTTATTCTTCCTTTTTAATTTTGGCTTCGTAAATCGCTCGGTTAAGGATTTTGTAGGTTGGGTTGAGGCTTTGGGAAACCCAACAAACCACGGAAAATGTTGGGTTTCGTTCCTCAACTTCGTAAATCGCTCGGTTAAGGATTTTTGTAGGTTGGGTTGAGGCTTTGGGAAACCCAACAAACCACGGAAAATGTTGGGTTTCGTTCCTCAACCCAACCTACGTATTTTGGTATTTTGGGGCTATCCCTTGGAGTATTGCATCGTAACTGACCAGCGATTTCATAAAGTATTGTTCGTCTCGCTCTATGGTCAAATTAACTGCTTATATCCGGGCTACAATTATCTCTCGGTTTTATCTAACTGACACAGCTATTGAGCCATGATTTTAATTTTACAATTAATAATTGCGGCCGATATTTTGCAAATACGCCACTTGCCGCTTCTCTAGAATATTTTACCTGTGGGATTTTTCCCACGACACAAAATTTTTTTCAACAATGGGTGCTACTAAATAAACCTGTGTGGAGTTATCGCTAGCTTAAACCGAATTTTTACCAAAAATCCGTTTATTGATATCTACCCGAAAGACTTATTTGTACTACCCCCTGCCGTTTTTTAAGTCTGTCGAACTCACGTTAAATAATCACACATTTACAACGATACTACTAGACAATTTATGTAAAGTCAAGTTTATATTTGTTTACAAAGCACATTCTGCACATAGAAATATCAGCGCTCTAGAACTTTCTAGAATTTTTAGTTATTATCTCTCAGGACTTACGCAACTGTTACAACGTAAAGGTTTGTAGTTGAATATGACACCTTGTAAAATGTGGACTTCACCCTCAACTGCAAACAAATTTATATGTCTATGGGTCATAATTTATATGTCTATGGGTATAGAAAAGGCATCACCACAATCAGACGTCTAAATTTTTATTAATAAAATTGAATAACTACAGAAGATATTAATAAGTAATTCATATAATTGAATAGTTGACAAATACTTAAAACTTACACTAAGCTGTAAGGAATAATACGCTAAAACTTTTTCTTATTAGGAAAGTGCAAGATGTTAGTAAACTCATATCTTGTAATGGGGAAGGTTTTGTCTGTGTTCAATTCTTCACAGCCATAAAGACTTACAGCGTTTTTGAAGTAAATGAAGTATGTCAACTTAATATCAAAACTTTTGTGGGCAGTCATTCCTGGGCAGTCATTCCTGGCTATCTGCTTGTACTTCATGAACTTGAAATTTACTGTATATTTACTTTTGTTACTAAGTTGTCCCACGAGATTGTTACATTCTTTGTGATTCATAGCTTATACAGAGTAGGCTTTTTTACTCTTCAACTAATTTTTCAAACATCCTCTAAATGAACTTTGAAAGTGTTTCTTCACTAGAGGAACATTAATGAATTTTCGTCATGCACAAATAGGCAGATATTTTTACCTAACAGGGAGATAGATTGATGCAGAATACTCAAAATAAGCCTCGGAAGTTTTGTCTCACTTCAGAGCAGCTAGCAATATTTCATGAACGTGGGTACGCAGGTCCTTTTACCTTATACCAGCCGGAAGAAATGAAAGAATTGTGGGAGCGCGAGCGCATTGAGATGTTTGACCGTAGTCATGCTGTCTATAAAGATAGCGATGCAATTTCAGGAGTTACTAATATTTCAAACTATGATCGACATCTTGACCTTCCTTTTTTGGCCGATCATATATGTCGCCCAGAAATAGTTGACAGAGTAAGCAGTGTTTTAGGACCAGATGTTTTGTGTTGGCGTACTGAGTTCTTTCCGAAGTATCCTGGTAATGAAGGTACTGATTGGCATCAGGCAGACACATTTGCTAATGCTTCCGGGTCTCCTCAAATAGTATGGCCAGATGCTGAAGATTTCGGTGGCACAATAACTGTGTGGACAGCGTTCACTGAGGCGACTATAGAAAATGGTTGCCTTCAGTTCATCCCAGGTACCCATCGCACGATGTACTACGACGAAAGTAAAAGAATGCACTATGATATGAATCAAATCAACAAAATCAAGAAAGAAAGCGTTCGACGAGGCTTCTTTGGGTACGACTATCGCCAACTACAAATCGATCCAGATTGGAAGCCAGATGAATCAAAGAGTGTATCCCTGATTATGCGTCCTGGACAGTTCGTTATGTTTTGGTCAACGCTAATGCACGCTTCGCACCCTCATAGTGGAAAGACAAAACAAATGCGATTGGGCTATGCTGCTCGCTATGTACCGACATCAGTAAAAATTTATCCTGATACTGAGGTTGTAACCGAATACGGTAGCAGTATTAATTTGGAAAAATACGGTGCAGTATTGGTCTCAGGAAAAAACGATTTCACTTATAATCGTATCGCGACACATACCACAAAAGGAAAGGCTTTCAAGAGCAATTAATTTGTGTCAAGAATAGAAAACTCTTATAAATGAGGCGAATATATGAATAATCTAGCTTCAGAACGAGTTTGCCTAGCTGAGAAGTTGAAGCTAATTGACAGATATTGGAATCCAAAAATCGTCGGGGAACTCAATGGTCAGTTTATCAAGGTGGCGAAGTTTAAGGGTGAGTTCGTTTGGCATCATCATGAAAACGAGGATGAGTTTTTTCTGGTGATTAAAGGAGAGCTAAAGATAAAGTTAGAAAATCGTGAGCTTGTTCTTCGAGAAGGGGATTTCACGATTATAAATCGAAATATTCAGCATCTTCCCTTTGCCGAAGAGGAAACTCATGTACTTATATTTGAGCCAAAATCCACAGTAAATACTGGACAAGCGAGAAATGAGCTTACTGTTGACTGCGAATGGCTCTAATTAAATTACACATGAGAACACAACGTCTTCTAATCATCGATTTTCGATAATCATTATGATAAAAACTGTTGCTACAAATGGTCTGTTTGGAAAAGGAACTCTACCAGCTAATAATACACAGCCCAAACGCATCCCCCTTCCTATTTTGAAACAAGCTAATTGGGGATTGTTTCAACGCCAATATGTTATACCAATGCAGCCTGTGATTTTAAAAGGTGCTGCTACATCTTGGACTGCTGTCAAATCTTGGACACCAAAATATTTTGCGACTAAGTACAAAGATGTCCAAATTACTCCCAAAGTAAATCTACCTGACACAGAGGTTCCATATGTATACAAAGATAAAAATTACAGCCAGAAAATGACCATCGGTGAGTTTGTTGAGTTAATGCAATCTGGGAACCGTTGCTACTTCGATCAGGCAAATATGAACTGTTTTGAAGACCTTCATAATGATTACAATTTTAATAAATTAGGAGCATGGGATGTACATGTTACTAATCTATGGGTAGGAGCATCCACTTGCTCTGGGCTACACTATGACTGGTGTGATAACCTTTTAGTGCAAATACACGGAACTAAGAAGGCTGTTTTAGTTTCTCCAGAAGATTCTTCCAATCTCTATCCATTTGCTGATAATCACACTAAAAGCCAGGTTTCCTGTGAAAATCCAGACATCAAAGCCCATCCACAAGTAAAAAATGTAACTTTTATGGATGGATTTTTGGAACCCGGAGATGTATTATTTATTCCCAAAGGATGGTGGCACTATCTCAAGTCCTCAGAAAGTTCTATAACATTAACATGCTGGTACGGTATAGTTCAAACTCCTATGGATCAATTTAAAACTATTGTTCGCATGGGTCGTCCGAGCATCTGGTTTGCCTTTGTACGAGATTTTTTATGGCATGGTGTTTTGCAACGACCCATTGAATATCGCCTTTACGGTCAAATTACCACTGGACAAATGGCTTACGAACTACTCACCTCCTTTCTGCAATTTTGGCGTCGCTGATTTATATCATGTCCGCTTGCGTACCCATAATAAACCTCACGCATAAACCGGAGGTTTTCCCGCAGGGTAGACGCCAAGACGCAAAGAATTTAAGAGTATTTTATTATGGTCATACTACCAGACATGATATTATACGCAGACCTAACCATCCTACCCCTTCCCTCCTAGGGAATGTGGGTTTTAAGCCTCTCTCCTATCGACGGGAGAGGTTTGGAGAGGTGTCTTTTTCTTGGACGGAGATGTCTAATGTTAATTTTTGAATTGTATTTCCGCATCTTCCATCATCGCTCTACGTAAGCTAAGAGGTCGCATATCTTTCCATGTGTTTTTGATGTAAGTCAAACATTCTTCTTTAAACCCTTCTTTTCCAACACATTTCCATCCTGCTGGAATCTCTTTTTTCCATTTTGGCCAAATCGAGTATTGTTCCTCGTGATTGGCTACGACTAAATAAATAGTGTTATTTTCTTGAGCGTTCATAGCGGTATTTTCACCTTATAATTACTTAGTCCCAAAAAAATTAATCACGGTTTCTGGTTTGGTTGAGGATAATTGGGTATGCAAGGATGCAAAACCCACAATATTTTCACTAATTTAATTTGTATCTCACTCAACTGAGAAACGCGATATATAATCTTAGAGATAATCTGTAAAAAATAACCTTAGCTTTACACTCTGGTCTAATTTGATATCTATTCTAAGTTGGAAACTTTACACTTCTATAATATGGGGTTTACTGACTTTTATAGTTGTGCAAATTTCTATGTGTAATTTTCGATAGATAATAAAGACTACAAAAGTTAAGAGGCTTTTTTTACAAAGTAACACATCTAATATTAATTTTGAATTTAACTTATGCGTATCTACCCTTAGGTGTATTTAAAAAAAAATCTAAAGAATTTTTGAAAAAATGCATAGGTAGCATTAATTGTTTTGGTCATAGCAGCATAAATCATTGCTTTACTCGTATTAGTTAAGATACTCATAATCCTTACTCAAAGGGCGATAGTGCGAGGTCATCAACCTTGAGACATAATTCAAAATAAGCCTAAAGGTAGAGTTAAAAAAGTAAATTTTTTTACACACTAGATAAAAGTTGCATCTACTATTTCCAAATGTCTTAATCTGTGGAATAAAGTAACTAATTTTGTTTAGCTTTCAAAAGCAAGTGACAAGTCTTTAATTAGTGAAAGCTTTTTACTCCATGTCAGAGCGCAAAGGAATCAAATATTTTCATTACTCTAGTAATTTAATTACCTTATTGAAAATATTTGATTTAAGCGAAATTAATTTTTGCAAAAGTTTGATAATGCAGAGTTAAAAGGGAATTATTGACCCTAAGTTTTGAAATATATTACTTGCTTAACTAATTAATGCAAGGGATATATGTAGTTCTGCTTCCAAATTTCTTAGCGTAAATTCAATTTGGGTTAAATCTCAAAAATGTATTTACAAATGTACGTAATTTATAGAGGATGAATCATGCAAACAAGTAATCAGCCAACTGCAACTTTAGAAGCTTTGACTCGTGCTGTCAGCCTACCTAGATTAGTACGAGGAGACCAAGGTGAAGCTGTCAGACTCTTGCAACAGCTTTTGATTCCTTTGGGTTATAATGTTAGATTTGATGCAGACTTCGGTCAAAATACTGAGAACGCTGTCAGACGTTTCCAAGAAGACCGTAAAGACATTGCTCAGGTTGTGGATGGAAAAGTTGGCACTCTAACTTGGCGTGCTTTGGGTGATGAAGTTTTCAAACGCTTACAGCAACGTTAACAATTGACTTAGTGATTTATAAGAAGCAGACCTCATAGAGACTGTAATGTACAGTCTCTATTTTTATGTCAACTTTCCAAAAGAATATAAGGTTACGCCACTACCAAAAGGCATAGTTAAGCAATAATAGATTTCATTTAAATTCAGTACTAGGAAGAAAACCCGTTTTTTGAAGCAGGCGTCTTAATTTTACATGAGGAAGTTTTGTCTCTTTATCTTTCATATTATTATTTGCCATTTCAACAAAGAAGTCTTGCATCAGAGTAATGATGCTGCGGTATTTAACAACGGTAGCAACATAGTATTCATCTAGCTTCATAATTCCGTCAGTATGTATTTGCTCAATGTTGTCGAGTAATATAGAGCGCAGTTCATAATTTTTTAAGCCTTCTTTAATGCCATATTTCTCCATTATCCTACGTTTATCGTTTTCCGAGCATGAATCATACGGCGCCCAAATTAGGTGTCCAATATTCCGCATAACTTCTCCGTAGTCGTAAAATATGTTTTGCTCAAAAAAAGACTCTTCATCAAGAGTCAACGCAAAACTCTTGTCAAGCACCAAACCAAAATCAGTCAAATATATTCGCTCACCATCGGTTAGAATATTTTGAAAGTGCGCGTCGAAATGAATAATTTTCTTAGTCCTCAAAAAATCAATCGTCGCACGTAAATCATCTAAAGATTTTTGAAGTAAACTAGGGTTTTCTTGCAGCCATTTATCCAGAACATACGGTATATACTCTAGAAATATAATCAACTCATAATTGGCGTTGACTCTATCTAACATATAATTCCGGACGTTTGGATTATTACTTAACTTTTCAACATCCACATCCGCACGGTGTCCGAAAAAAGGAATAATCCGATAATGGTACATTAGCGGGAAGGTAAGAATTGCTTCTTCTAATACCCAGTTAGTTGTTTTGATATGGGCAATAAGTTCACGAAAATACCCAAAACCAGAGGAAGCAAAACCGTAATTATAATGTGTTGGCACGTTATAGAGGTTTTTGGTGGAGAATAGGTTGTTATATTCAATGTTCGTAACTGGAACACGTTTAACAAAGACTTTAGATTCCCCAAAAACTATAGTCTGATTAAGTCCCCAACCTGAATTTGACTCTTTTGACTCACTATTATCAAACAGAGAGCGTAATTGTGCATTATCTAGATGGGCAATTTGTGAACTGAGCGCGAAGTACTTCTTCCTTCTAAGTTCTATATCGTTATTAGCCATTTTACGAGCGTCCAGAGGCGCCTTATTTATAATAAGGTAACTCAAGTTTTCGCCAAAAACTCTTCAAGGCACTAAGTAGGTAAGCGTGAAAAAGTACCACTAGATTAAAAAATGTAAATTGCTTAAAACCTTATTTTTAAAGCCTTTATGGAGCTTTACGTAAGTTGACATAGTTGACTTTATTTGTACCCCCCTACTTAATTGCAATTTTGAATTTTGAATTTTGAATTTTGAATTGATGTGACATGTTAGGTTTTAACATACTGTAATTGAAAAATTTATTTATGGGGAATCATAGCTGCCCCAGCATAGATACCTTCTACCTTCTTAAGTAACAGTTTAAGTGCCTGACTGAAGTCACACCACGCACAAGCTCGCAATCTATCATAAGAATCTGACAAATTGCAATAAGAATTTGAAAGCAGTCAAGCATTGGGACTTAGTACACTTATATAAGTAATTGTTCATAAATAGGTAGGCGAAAATAAACTGTTGTATGTAAACAAATGTAAAATTGACGAATCACAACCGTGGTGAAGCCTTGGTGAAGACAGCGCAACTACAAACCTAGAGTGATTTATTTTTACCCACCTACTTATCAAAAGTTTTGGTGTGTTCTCTCGTCTTAATATTTTTGTGTGTTGGTGGTTTATTCCTTTCTCTGTGTAGAGACGCGATGTTCCTCGCGTCTCTACGTGTTTCTATGTTTCCATGTAATATTCTTCACAGGAAATTCTGGTTTTATTTGCTAATCCCATGACTCAATATAACTACGTTGTGATTGGTGCAGGTTCGGCTGGTTGCGTTGTTGCTAATCGTCTGACCAAAGACCGTCAAACAACTGTTTTGTTACTAGAAGCTGGAAACCCGGATACCAAACCGGAAATTAAAATTCCAGTAGAGTGCCTAAAATTAATCGGGTCTGAGATTGATTGGGGCTATTTCTCTGAACCAGAACCATACCTAGATAATCGTAAAATGTTTTATTCTGGTGGCAAAGTCTTGGGTGGCAGTAGTTCGATTAATAACATGCTCTATGTGCGAGGGAATTCTCACGATTATGACCACTGGCAGTCATTGGGCAACTTCGGTTGGAGTTATCAGGATGTTTTGCCCTACTTCAAAAAATCTGAGCATTACGAGCGCGGTGCCAACGAATACCACGGTGTTAATGGGGAGTTAAACGTTACCGACATAGAGACGCCTGCTACCATTTCCCAACGATTTGTAGAGGCGTGTGTGTTACTGGGATATGACTATAATCCTGATTTCAATGCTATTAAGCAGAGAGGAGTAGGGCTGTTTCAGTTAAACATCAAAGATAGCAAGCGCCATAGTGCTGCAAATGCTTTTGTCTCACCCATTTTTTGGCGCCCTAATTTGACTGTTACAACCGGAGCGTTGGTAACTCGGTTGTTGTTTGAAGGTGCCCGCACGGTTGGGGTGGAATATCTACATGAGAGAAAATTGCACCAAGTCAGGGTTAACCAAGAAGTAATTTTAAGTGCAGGCACAATTAATTCGCCCAAACTGCTGCTGCAATCAGGTATTGGGAATGCGAAATCCTTGCAAGCAAGGGACATTTCTGTTGTGGTTGATCTACCTGGGGTAGGTAAAAACTTGCAAGATCATATCGTTGTTCCTGTAGCATATATGTCAACTCAGAACATAGACTTGGCGATAACTAGTAGTGGAACTGAAGCTGGATTGTTTTTGCATAGCGAGGGAAATTTAGACGTGGCGCCAGATTTAGAGATTATGTTTTCTCCAATTCATGAAGCAGTTCCTAGCTCTTACTACTGTGCTTCAGGATTCATCGGTTCAGTCATGTTGATGCGTCCTCACAATATTGGCAGTGTCAGTTTGCGACGTACCAAAGGTAATGCTAAAAGAACACCTGACCCTCAAGATAAACCAATAATTCGGTTGAACTATCTGCAAAATCAATCCGATGTGCGTCTTCTAACTGCTGGAGTTAAATTAATCCGCCAATTATTTGAAGAAAATGCTTTTGACGAGTTTCGTGGTGAGGAAATTGCACCAGGTTCCCAGGTTCAAAGTGATGAAGCCTTTGAAGCGTACATCCGAGAAATTTGTAGCCCAGGCAATCATGCCGTTGGCACCTGCAAAATGGGTATTGACCAAATGGCAGTCGTAGACCCCGAACTACGAGTATACGGAGTTGAAGGCTTGCGAGTCGTGGATGCCTCGATTATGCCAACTTTAATCACGGGACATACAAACGCAGCCACTATAATGATTGGTGAAAAGGCAGCCGATTTAATTAAAGCCGCAGGCTGATAGTGCCGAAATTAATTAACGGTAGCTGAAGTCTTTTTGCCAATCATATTTTTGGGAAAAGTATTTCCATAAGAATCTGATAAATTATTGTAAGAATCTGAAAGAAGGTGAGTGTTGGAACTAATTATACTCAAGCTAGATAAGAAAAGGAGAATTCCATACTGCCATTAACAGATCAGTTAGATTTGCCTTATAAAAGTATTTACCATCTGCCTTCGTTCATCTACATCGGTCTTATCTTTCGTATAAAACCAAGACAAAAGTTTGTATTTATACTTTGTTTCTCACAAAACGTCTCTGAAAAAAACTGGAGGAACCAACTATGAAAAAGATCGCTCAACAAGCAATTGTCATTGGGGCAAGCATGGGCGGACTGCTGGTAGCGAGGGCATTAGCAGATTATTACCAGCAGGTAACAGTCCTGGAGCGCGATATTCTCCCTAACCCAGGCAAGAATCGCCAGGGAGTACCTCAGGATCGCCACGCACACGGACTATTATCGAGGGGTCGAGAGGTTATCGAGCAGCTTTTCCCTGGCATCACACAAGAACTCAAGGCACAGGGAGCGCTATCGGCGGATTTATTACAACAAACACGTTGGTTTACTAACGGAGGATATTTATACCAAAAAAGCCAAAGCAATCTAAATATGCTGTTGATCAGTCGTCCCTTACTCGAAGCTCAAGTACGCAAACGTCTGTTGTCTTTGCCGAATATCAAGATAATTGAGAATTGTCATGTCCTGGGGCTGCTGACAACTCCCGATCAGACTCGCATTGTCGGGGTGCGCTTTACCCATCATCCATCTGATGGGAGTTTTGAGTCAACACAAAACGCCGATTTGGTGGTAGATGCGACGGGGCGGAGATCCCAAAGCCCTGTCTGGCTAGAGAAACTTGGCTATGAAAAGCCTCAAGAGGAACAGGTACATGTAGGCATCAGCTATATGACTCGCATCTATCGCCGCCAACCAGAACACCTCCAAGGGGATTTATTAACAAACATCTCACCTTCCCTCCCCAACTGGCGCTATGGAGTAATCTTGGCTCAAGAAGGTGATCGCTGGATTGTCACCATTGGTGGCTATCTCGGCGATCGCGCACCAAGAGACGAAAAAGGCTTCCTTGAATTTGCCAAGTCTATACCTGCTCAGGAAATCTACGAAGTCATCAAAGATGCTGAACCCCTCTCAGAACTTTTGCCCTATAAGTTTCCAAGCAACCAACGCCACCATTATGAAGGAATGGCGAGTTTTCCCGAAAATTATTTGGTTTTTGGCGATGCAATTTGCAGCTTTAACCCTATCTACGGTCAAGGTATGACGGTTGCTGCCCTTGAGTCCCTCGCTTTGCAAAATTGCCTCAATCTAGGTAGCCAAAATCTGCAAGCACGTTTCTTCAAGGAGGCGGCTAAGGTAGTAGACATCGCTTGGAGCATATCTGTGAACAACGATCTGCGGATTACCCAGATGGCAGGTGCGGGAAGCCCGATGGTACGCTTTCTCAACTGGTATATGAGTAAGTTGCACGTTGCTGCTCGAACAGATCGAGTAGTGGCGATCGCATTTTTGCAGGTGTCGAACTTGATGGCTTCGCCTTATAGCTTGATGCACCCTAGAATTTCTCTAAGAGTGTTATGGGGAAACCTTTTACAGCTTGGCATTCCTATATCTGACATTTAATGTTGGTGGTGTTTATGCATACAGAATCTATAACGCAGGGTACGCTTTCTGCCTTCTACCCTGGTTCTCAGTTCCTCGCCCTGCATTCCCGATAAGAGAACCTATAGAAATTGACGAATTTGAACTTATGTAAACAGTCATGCAAGTCACATCAATTCAAAATTAAAAATTCAAAATGCAAAATGCAAAATTCAAAATTACCTCATTCTTAAATTTTTAATTTTTAATTTTTAATTTTTAATTGTCGAAGTATCGCCCTCTAAATTAATAAATTCAAAATTACCCATTCTTAAATTTTGAATTTTGAATTTTGAATTTTTAATTGTTGAGGTCGATTGCTTCTTTTTAACAAAATTAAATAATTGCTGAAAGCTTTGTCCATTATGGATTATAAAAATAATATGCTTTGCCTTATCAACTACATACTATTATTGATAGCTGATATAAAACTTTTGCAATAAAATTTGAGAGTGGTAGCAGTACATCAAACAGATAAATCAAATGCACTCCTAGCAAAAGCTGTGATGAAAAACTTTGTTAAAGCGTTCGAGCTTAACCAACGGCTGAATGAATCCTTGGGATTAAATCAATCTCCAATGCTCTCCAGCCGACAAATGAACTGGAATGGGATTTTGGTTGAGCAGTGCCAAAGTTCTTCTACATCGTTTGAAATAGAAGTTCCTGCCGTATCGGATCATTGGCTCAACTTACACCTGGGAAACCCTGCACCTTTGCTTCAAAAACGTGATGATCGTCTGCATGAATCAATCCGTTACAATGGGAACTGTTTCTTGGTTCCTGCTGGACAACCGAGCTACTGGTGTCGGCATTCCGAGGGTGCTATCTGCTCTCCGCTACACATTTGCTTAAAACCAAAGTTGATCGAACAAGCAGCTGAAGCTGACGAAATTGATCCACAACGGTTTGACCTCGTAACTTGTTTTGATCGGCAAGATTTACAACTTCATCAAATCGCCATGCTTCTACATGCTGAGTTGCAATCAAATGGTATTATGGGGCAGCTGTATGTCGAATCGTTGACCCAGATGTTAGTTATTCATTTGCTACGACACTATTCTACCTTCACAAAAACCATTACATCTGGGAACAGAGGCTTAACTAATCTCCAGTTACAGCAAGCAATTGAGTATATTCACACTCATCTTGACCAAGATTTATCACTCTTTCAAATTGCACAAGTTATCAATATTAGCCCTACTTACTTTGCTAGCTTGTTTAAACGTGCAACAGGGACTTCTCCGCACCAGTACGTGATTCAACAGCGAGTAGAGCGTGCAAAGTTGATGCTATCGAAAACGGATATAGCAATTGCGGATATTGCCTTACAAGTAGGCTTTTCCAGTCAAAGTCATTTAACGCAACAGTTCAAGCGTCTCACCGGAATAACACCAAAGCAGGTTCGGTAACACTATCAAAATTTGACGAAGCATTGTAAAAATCTGAGTGACACCTTCAAATGATTCGCGCCTTACCATAAGAATCTGATAAATTTTTGCAAGAATCTGAAAGAAATTGAGCGTTAGAACTAATTACACTCAAGGAACGATAAAACGTCTTTTTAGAAGCTAAAGCTGGTAATAATTGCTCTATATTAACTTCAGCTTTTATACCAATATAAAAATGTCTAAATGTCTTCTTAAAAGAGCCATACCCAATTAATTTTGTTTAACTACTTTTAACCTAAGCATTTACGGACAAGCATTCTATTACATAAGTAATTAACATGATCAAAAGTGTAAAATCACGACAAAAAGTATCGGAGTTCGACCTCTTTGGATTTCGACTCTCGTTTCAAAAGATACCGCTGCGCCACGCAGCCCTTTTCGCTCTCACGCTATTGTTTACTACCCATTTCGCCTCCGCCTGCACAGAGTCCAAAACAATGTCTACAACAATAATGCCTACAATCACCTATCCTGAAACCAAGCGGGTTGATGCCGTCGAGAAGCTTTTCGGGCAGACAATCGCTGACCCCTATCGCTGGCTAGAAAACGATGTCCGCAATGATAAAGAAGTCGCTGCCTGGGTCGAATCGCAGAACAAAGTCACCAACGCTCATCTCAATATGCTGCCAGGTCGAGATATCTTCAAGGATCGACTCAAGCAGTTGTACAACTATGAGCAATTTTCGATTCCGATCAAACAGGGCGGACGATATTTCTACCTCCATAATTCTGGACTTCAGAACCAACGAGTTCTCTATGTCCGGGACAGCGTGGATGGCGTAGGGCGTGTGCTCATCGATCCCAACCGTTGGTCAAAAGACGGGGCAACTGCGCTAGCTGAATGGTCAGCATCCGACGACGGTAAGCGCGTGGTTTATGCGGTGCAGGATGGCGGCAGCGACTGGCGCACGATCCGGGTGCTGGACGTAGACACGGGCAAGGTACTCGACGATGAAGTCAAATGGGTGAGGTTCAGCTTCACCATCGCATGGGCTAAGGACGGCTCCGGCTTTTTCTACGCCCGTTTCCCTGAACCGAAGCAGGGCAGCGCATTCCAAGCGGTAGTAGCCAACCATGCCGTTTATTTTCACGCGATCGGCACACCCCAAGTACAGGATCGGCTGGTTTATGCAACTCCAGATCAGCCGACCCTGGGGCATTACTTCGACATCACCGAAGACGGGCGTTACCTCATGATCGTTTCCACGCCCACTTCGATTGGCAACAAACTGACCGTGGTGGATCTCCAGAGTGCCGACTGGAAACCTCGCAAGCTGGTCGATACGCTCGACGATGAATGGACCGTCGTCGGCAATGTGGGTACAAAGTTCTTTCTCAAAACCACTAAGGACGCGCCACGCCGCAAGGTGGTGACAATGGACATCGCCGAGACCGATCCAGCGATCGCGGATGTGGTGCCGGAGCAGGATTCAATTCTGGGCAATGTCTCGCTGGTCAGCGGGCGGTTGTTCCTCTCCCAGTGGGTTGACGTGAAGACGTCCATTCGACGCTATACGCTGGATGGCAAAGCTGATGGTATGGTGAAACTGCCCGGTATCGGCACTGCTGGCGGTTTTAAGAGCGACCCGGATGACCCAGAAACCTTCTTCATCTTCACTAGCTACAACACTCCAGGCATAATCTATCGATACGATGTTGCCAGCAATACGGCGCGGGTGTGGGCACAACCCAAGGTAGCGCTCGACTTCAATCGGATCGCGGTCGAACAGCGGTTCTACAAATCGAAGGATGGCACTCGTATCCCCATGTTTATCGTCCGACGCAAGGATGTGACCGCAGCTGCACCGACCCTACTCCATGCCTATGGAGGCTATGGCATCCCCATGCTTCCCGAATTCTTGCCAGCGTCGCTGGGGTGGGTCGAACAGGGTGGAGTGTATGCTGTTGCTAACATTCGCGGCGGCTCCGAATATGGCAAGGCATGGCACGAAGCAGGTCGTCGTCAGAACAAGCAAAACGTCTTCGATGATTTCATCGCAGCGGGCGAGTATCTGAAGGCGCAGGGCATCACGTCTCAAAACGGACTGGCAATTCAGGGCGCGTCGAATGGTGGACTCCTAATCGGCGCGGTGGTCAATCAGCGACCGGATCTGTTCGCTGCCGCGCTGCCTGGGGTTGGTGTGATGGATATGCTCCGCTTCGACCAGTTCACGAGCGGGAAAACATGGGTAGACGAGTTTGGGTCTCCAGCACGGGAAGCGGATTTCCGTAACCTCTTGAACTATTCGCCGTATCACAACATTCAATCTGGTAAGGCATATCCCGCAATTCTCGCCACCACTGCCGACACCGACGATCGCGTGGTGCCGGGTCACACTTTCAAATATGTGGCTGCGCTCCAGGCGGCGGAGATTGGCGCCAAGCCGCTCCTTGCCCGCATTGAGACGCGTGCGGGACATGGGTCAGGCAAGCCCATCGACAAGATCATCGACGAAACGGCGGATATGTGGGCTTTTGCCGCTCACTGGACAGGGTTGGATGTGAAGCCGAAATTGTTCTAATTAGCCTTTGTGATTTACTCAATACCTTCGCGGCTATTTCGGTGACAAATCAGCATAAGAATTTGACAAATCAGCATAAGAATCTGAAAGAAGCCAAGCATTAAAACTCAGTATACTGCAAAGTAGGAAAGACAAAAGTCTAATGCAGCTAGCACTATCAGAAGAAACACAAAAGAACACAAAAAAGTCTGACTTACATAATCAGATTTTTGTCAACAAGTAAATTTAATTAAGAATGAGAAAAGGATATCTGATTTAGTTATCCACTCATTACATTTTCCAAATTTAACCTTAAACAGGAGAAACAATCATGACTACAAAAAAATCTCAATGCGATTGGAATGCTTGGTACGATACTATGCCCGGAAGTAACCCCACACTGCATGTCACTGGTAAATGCACATTTCCTAGTGATGGCTATTCGGTTAAGTTAGAGCAAGTAGAGGTTGGAACCGAACCTCCAGGAATACTTCAACTACGTTACATTGTTGAGCCACCAAAAGGTATAGTTCCGCAAGTTATTACAGTGGAAGAAGCACGTTATAACGAAGATACTAATGTTGTCTACAAGGAAGTACAAATCCTTCCTGACAACATCAAAATTCCTGTTGAACAAGTTTTTTATATAACCTAAAAGGTCGCATCTTAGTAACATTTTATGTCATGTCCGGTTAATTACCCATAATTACCACGTTACGTAGAGACGCGATTAATCGCGTCTCTACAATGTGGAAGTCTAGAGGATATTCAGGCTGAGTATGAATTTTTCTCTGAGGTTGTTAGTGCTGCAAATCAGTGGATTGAAAGTACAACAATACAAGTAATCAATGTTGAAACCGTCGTTTTACCAAATCGTATAGAAAGCACAAGTGATGATATCTACGGATTGAAACGCTACCAAATTCGACCAGTAATTGATTCTATTTTGCCTTGGAGTGACATAATTCAAGCTCATCAACGTTTAGAAAAGGGAGGAATGCGAGGCAAGATTGTACTACAATTGACCGAGTGATAAACGAGAACTCACTTCAAGTGGTAAGTAAGTCGGCGCGAAAAAACCAAACTATGTAAAGATAAATAAATACGTAGAATGTATCTGCCGAGGTGACTGAAATATGGGCGCTCGTTTAAGGGTATTTCTCACTCCTGAGCAAGACAAAA